>Ga0214919_10000747_pt1 | contig 55777 bp, 54 predicted proteins | sample LL1503_MetaG_FD_177994 | JGI IMG/M metagenome (GOLD analysis project Ga0214919, IMG submission 177994) | Freshwater microbial communities from Lake Lanier, Atlanta, Georgia, United States - LL-1503 | ecosystem: Environmental > Aquatic > Freshwater > Lake | place: USA: Georgia | collected... | reverse complement strand
TGGGGAGGAAAAAAACTGGATTACAAATCATAGATAGCTTTGGCTTTAGTAATCAATGATGAGGACTCATTGAAAAAACCTAATATTTTGGCTCCCCGACCTGGACTCGAACCAGGGACCTGCGGATAACAGGAAACTAGGCCGCTTAAATAAATATGTAAATCAATTACTTATAATTAAAAATGACCACCGTGTAATAAACCGTGTAATTGATATTTTGTAACATAATGTTACAAGTTGGGATTTAGCAGTTTTGGTAGATAAAGAAAATACGCGATTATTTCAACTTTAAGATCCACTCTGCAAGAATTTTTGCTTCCATATCAGTAATTGCTTCATTGGCGGGCATAGCTATTTTTCCCCAAACACCAACGCCTCCTTTTTTTAATTTTTGAATAATATAGTCGACAGCGTCATCTCTATTTTGGTATCTAGCAGCGACGTCTTTCATTGCGGGTCCAACCATTTTCTTGTCAATAGCATGGCAACCTGAACAATATTTAGTCTCGAAAGTTTCAGGAGGAGTTTGAGAAAAAACCAAGTTGGAACTTACAACCATAAAGAAAGCTAAAAATAAAATTCTCATCTACTTTACTATGACACGTATCGTATTACTTAAACCTTTACCATAAGAAATATGATCCTTATCAGCAAACTGTAATGTGAGTGTATAAGTCCCTGGTGGGAGGCTAATTTCTCCTTCGGTTTGACCTTTTCCAAAATGAATATGAGTTGGACTAAAGGGTATTGCTTGACCGACAGGCATTGCATCAAGATTAACTAATACATGATGGTGGCCACTATTAGGAGAGTCATCACCAGCTGGCTTGACTTCCATTCCAGTCACTCCAAACTTAACTTTAAAAGGACTTTTAACAACTGAGTCGTTCGCTGGCTCAGCAAAAAATACTCTATTTGATGATGTACCCATTTGAGAAACACAGGCAGTTGCCAATACAGATAAAAAAATTAATGCAAAAAATCTTTTTGGTATGATTAACATAGCATTTTCCTTTTCCAATAAATTAATATATTTCGAATAAGTATATTCGATTAAATTCAATGATGCTTAAACTATATAAAACTTTTAGAGTTATCCTCCAGATATTTTTTACTACTTTTAGAGATATATCATCAAACGTTTCTCTCATTGTTATTGGTACTAAAAATTAAGTTAGAGTAATATTTTTAGGTAAAAAGCTCATATTTATAATTTGTAAGCAAATAGATCCATGTGCCCGATTTCGCAGTTGTTAGCATGGCGTCTACTTCGCTCCCACTGCTCCACTATATGTCTAGGGATGGTGTCTATTTCTCTAACAGCTCTTGCAGTACCAATTGCTAATTGTGAATCGCTACTAATAAACTAGACATTTCCCAACCTCGCTTGGTACTGCTTTTCAAATAATACTGGAGAAAGGCCGGTATTAGAAACAAACATAAAATATAACAACAAGTCTTGCTCGCATGATAAAAATTCTTCAACAGAGGAATTTAATTTAATTGACATAATGAAGAGTTTTGAAATTTTTCATTTGGATTTATTAATCTGCTGGTGTTTTCGAAAAGATAAAGACGCACCAAATAAGGGCAAATATCACTTTTGGTGCACGAATAGCTACTTCTAGTGCAATCCCATTATCACTTATCTTCAAAGTTTTTAATATAGTAATTATGAGTTAGGTACTGAACAAATTTTTACAATCTAATTCCTAGTTTAATGAAGGTTTTAAATATTTTTTTGAGCTTTTTGCAACCCCGAATTGATTATTACTTAATTATTTTTCAAGAGAGTCTAAGAAATGAGCAACTTTCAACCTTTTAATCCTAATCAGCCACTGTTCAGTAGTAATTGTTCTTGCGGAAAACACGCTACTGACCAAGAACATCTAGCTTCAATGCAAAATAATAGCGTTGAGTCTTCAAGTAACAGCTTTATTGAGGCGAGTCTTGTGAAAGCTCTATTCCCAACCGAAAGTAAAAGACGCGCATTTTTAAAAGCAGTAGGTTCTGGTAGTGCATTGAGTGCTTTAAGTTCAGTTCTCCCGATAACAGCACTACAAACTATGGCGCAAGAAAAAGCTCCGCTTGAGAAAAAAGATTTAAATATCGGCTTTATTCCAATTACCTGCGCTACTCCACTCATTATGGCAGAGCCCCTTGGTTTTTATCGTAAACAAGGTCTGAATGTTTCTCTCATGAAAACTGCAGGGTGGGCATTAATTAGGGACAAAATGATTAACAAGGAACTGGACGCCTCCCACTTCCTATCGCCCATGCCAATCTCAATTTCTATGGGACTTGGATCAAACCCTTCGCAAATGCGTGTAGCTACAATTCAAAACGTGAATGGTCAAGCAATTACCCTCGCTAACAAACATAAAGACAATCGTGACCCAAAGCAATGGAAAGGTATGAAGTTTGCGATTCCGTTTGAATTCTCAATGCATAACTTTTTATTAAGGTATTACCTCGCCCAAGCTGGTTTAAACCCTGATAAAGATGTGCAATTACGTGTTACACCACCAGCAGAAATGGTTGCAAATTTACGAGCGGGGAATATTGATGGCTTCTTGGGTCCAGACCCATTTAACCAAAGGGCAGTTTTTGATGAGGTAGGTTTCATTCATATTTTGTCGAAAGAAATTTGGGATGGTCATCCGTGTTGTGCCTTTGGCACATCCGAAGATTTTATTAAACAAAACCCAAATACTTTTGCCGCCCTGTATCGTGCAGTTTTAAATGCTTCTACGATGGCTAGAGATCCAGCAAATAGACCCCTTATAGCAAAAGTTATCTCTCCTCAGAACTATGTTAATCAACCAGAGGCAATTCTTTTGCAGGTACTAACTGGTAAATTTGCAGATGGTCTTGGAAATGTTCAAAACGTCCCGGATCGAGTGGACTTTAATCCTATTCCTTGGTATTCCATGGCTACTTGGATGATGACCCAAATGCAACGGTGGGGCTATGTGAAAGGTGATATCAACTATAAAGATATCGCTGAAAAAGTATTTTTAATGACCGATGCCAAAAAATACATGGATCAAACAGGCATTACAGTTCCAACTCAAGCTAAAACTGGCTATCAGAAATTTAAGATTATGGGTAAAGAATTTGATCCTATGCAGCCGGCAGCATATTTAAAATCTTTTTCTACAATTTAATAACATCTACTTAACGGGGTCAAATATGTCAACAGTCCTAGAGCAAACTTATTTACGTCCAATTGATCGAGAGGGCTTATTAAAGTTTGCCCAAGCCGGGCGAGAGAACCCTGAAAGAAGAGGGACTAATAAAGTAAAAACTGTCATGCAAGGTGTCTTTCGTTCATGGAGTTTTGTTGGATTTCACAATCCTGTTGTAGTAGATGAGCCCCCGCATCTGATGGGTGAAAATACGGCACCAGCTCCCGGAGAAATTGTCTTGTCGGCTTTAGGGGGTTGTCTTGGTGTAGGAATTACCGCTGTTGCCGCATTGCGTGAAGTGAGGTTATCCAAACTAGAAATTTATCTAGAAGGAGATATTGGAAATTCTGCAGCATGGGGCGCTAATGGTGCTAATCGTAGTCCTGAACAAATGGGGTTTCAATCGATTCGAGTTAAGGTGGATATCGAAGGGGATGCTTCCCACGCTGAGCTAGACGATATAGTCAAGCATGCTAACCAATATTCACCAGTAGCTAATTCAATGCGCAATCCGATCCATTTTGATATCAGCACCATCTGAGTTTAGGAGTCTTAACTATGAATATGATACTAGACCAACCCCCTGCACAATTAACTGAAGATCCTAGCGAAAACTATATTCTAGAACAAGTCAAACAAATTGCTAATACCGATCTTGCTGCAGTTGTTAATGCTTGTGATCGAGAAGGGTTTTACCCTGAAAAGGTCCTAAAAAAACTGGGGTTAGCTGGAGCTTTCCAGGCACACCTCGGACTTGAAAATATGCCAGCAGATTTTGGACTTGCAATTCGTTGCATGAGCGAAGTTTCTCGTGTTTGTGGTGCTACCGGCTTTGTAGTTTGGTGTCATGATGTATGCGGCGTCTATATGCAAGCTTCGAAAAATCCTTCTCTTACAGGACAAGCATTACTCAATCATGCAAAAGGTATTACTCTTGGTGGTACTGGCATGTCAAATCCGATGAAAACTTATTCGGGTATTGAAACAATGATGCTTAGGGCCCAAAAAATCGAGTCTGGGTATATCGTTAATGGTGCGTTACCATGGGTTAGCCATATTGGCTTAAACCATTACTTCGGAACTGTCTGTGCGGTTCTTGATGATCATACAAAAGAGGTTAATCCGGACCATCAAATTATGTTCATTCTGCCCTGTGACCGTGCTGGCGTTACCTTGAAAGATTGCCCATCTTTTTCAGCGATGGAAGGAACTTCTACTTATGGCTTACAACTTAAAAATGTTCTTATTACAGCCGACGATATTGTGGCAGACCCTGCAAAGCCTTTTATTAAAAATATCAAAGCCTCATTTATTCTTTTACAAACTGGTATGGGTCTTGGAGTAGCGCAAGGTGCGATCGATTCAATGTGGCAAGTTGAAGATCAACTGGGTAAGGTAAACCAATTTTTAGAAGATAGGCCTGTTGCTTTGCAATTAGAACTTGATGATTTAAAAAACCGAATTATGGGACTTGCTAAAACCCCTTACGAAAGTTCTGATGAGTATCTGCTTAAAGTACTTGACGCTCGTGCCCATGCATCTGAATTAGCCTTACGCGCAGCTCAATCAGCTTTGCTTCATCAGGGCGCAAGAGGTTACCTGTTGAGCTCTGAAGTTCAAAGACGGGTTCGTGAATCTCATTTTGTTGCAATTGTGACCCCGGCCCTAAAACATTTAAGGTTAGAAATGGCTCGTTTAAAAGGGCAAACATTTCTTAATTAGTTCACCTCTGATCATGCAAATAATGGCTACCGAAAAAACTAACTGGCTTATCTATATCTGCAAGGCTTGTGGTCTTCTTTATAAAGAAGAAGAGGGCGATCCTGATAGTGGACTTGCTCCAGGTACACTTTTTGCAGATATCCCTGAAGACTGGATGTGCCCATTGTGCGGAGTTACTAAAGCAGACTTCGTCTTACAAGAAACAAACTATCAAATTAATTCAGGTTTGAGCCCAGTGGCAAACAATTTTTATTCGATTTCTACTTCGCAGTCGGCTAGAACGCGCTTTAGCGACGTACTAATTATTGGTGCAGGAAAAGCTGGTTGGGAAGCAGCCCAAGCTCTTAGACAACTGCATGACTCACTATCTATCACTATAGTTACCGGATGTAGTGGCGATGTCTATGAAAAACCACAACTCTCAGTTGCCATTCAAAAAAAGATTGATTTAGAGCGTTTAGTCAGAGAAAAAGGGCTTGATGCTGCCAATAGACTGAATATGGGGCTATTTAATCACACCCACGCCGTACACATTAACCCAAACTTAAAACAAGTAAGAACTACTAAAGGTGTATTTAAATATAGTAATTTAATAATTGCTCATGGTGCTAAGCCGTTTAGACATCCACTTTTAAATGCGCAAGAGTGTTGGCATGTAAACCATTTAAGTACTTATCGCGAACTTCGTCTCGCAATTGAAAAGAAGAAATCTCAAATCGCTATTATTGGTGCAGGTCTAATTGGCTGTGAACTTGCAAATGATTTAGCTTTAAATGGCCACCAAATTACTTTACTAGATTCCGCACACAGACCCCTCTCACAATTAATCCCCGAAGCTGCATCAGAAGCTTTGATGCGTTCTTGGGAAAAACTTCCAATTCAGTTTTTAGGGACGCAGGATATTACTGAGATGTCTACTAAGAATCACCAAAAGATATTAAAAATGGCATCGGGAGTACAACTAACTATTGATCAAATTGTTATTTGCATGGGCTTACAGCCTGATTACTCTTTATCAAAATCAGCCGGCATCAAATGGGATCAGGGTATTGCAGTTGATCCACAATCCTTAATTACGAGTGTAAATCATATCTATGCACTGGGTGACTGTATCAGTATTGGTGGTAAAACAAGTCGATACATTGAGCCAATTATTCGACAAGCTGAAGTAATTGCTCAACAAATTACAGGTAATCATAGCTTTGTTTTCAATCAACAACCCTGTCCGATTCGGATTAAAACAAGCTCTCTTCCTATGAGGCTTGAAGGCCTTATTCAGCAACAAGGTGTCTGGAAATTTAATAACCAAGACCAGAATATAAACTCACAAAAATGGCAAATGACGCAATGGAATAACAATCAAGCTGGAGCCCAGATTGAAATTGGGTAAATATTTTTTACACTCGAAAGGAAGATAAGATGTCTACGATGATTGAATTACCAGTTTTAATATCTCCAACAGATTTGTCGCAAAAGTCGACATCAGATCCAATGGTTATTATCGATACCAGAGATCCGCAAGCCTTTGCTAATGAGCACATTCCAGGAGCAGTTAATTTGCGAGAAATTTTTACCTACCTAGCCACTTCTTCACCGGAGGGCTTACAAGATCTCAAAGATTCTTTTACTAGTCAACTTGGAGCAATTGGTCTATCAGGCCTTGAAACGGCCGTATTTTATGAAGATTCGATGAATAGTGGCTATGGACAATCCTGCCGTGGCTATTTTTTACTCACTTGGCTTGGTTATCCAAAAATTCAAGTGCTCAATGGTGGCCTAGCTGCATGGAAATCTTCTGGCTTGCCAACTACGACTGAAGTAACAACACCCAATGTAGCAAGCTTTCCAACTAATCTTACTTGTAATGATGTTATGGTTACCCTCGAAGAGGTAAAGCAAAAACTTGGAAGTGCCGCTATTTTAATGGATGTTAGGGATGTGGACGAGTGGATTGGTGATAGCTCATCACCTTATGGAAAAGATTTTGCGCCAAGAAAAGGTCGTCTACCAGGAGCTAAATGGCTTGAGTGGTATCGCTTTATGAAGCCGTCAGGTTCTGGCCCTATTTTCAAAACGTCTGATGAAATTCGTGCAGAATGTCAAACGGCTGGCGTAAAAACTCATGATGAAATCATTTTATATTGCTTTAAAGGAGCCAGAGCTTCAAACACCTTCTTGGCACTTAAACAAGCCGGGTTTAAAAATGTAAAAATGTATTTCGGCTCTTGGAATGAATGGTCAAGAGATCCATCTTTGCCGATCGAAACAGGTTTACCTGCTTAGCCGAACTATTTAATAACTATAGTTATTTACAAACTCTGCGTCATAGAATTTGGAAAGAATTCGACGCAGTTTCTATTCGGTTTTTGAGATATTTTTCTAAATATATTTTTAAACTAACCTTATCAGCGAATTTATAAAAGGATTAATAACTTATACAGTTTTTTAAGTATCAATCCCGTATATAAAGCTGATGAGGTAGTGGTAATTTCACAATACAAATAAAGCTAATTGATTTTATAAGGCTTAATATAAAAAGATAAAAGTCAATAACGATGATTGAGATCCAATTGAACTAAAGGCTCAGGCTTTACGTTTCGTACCATTTGCTTTGGCTATTTTTAATTTAGAAAGATCAGTGGCTCGAGCTGGTTTTTTTTACGCCCAATCCAAAGCGGCTGTTAGAACCTTTTTAATGGCTACCGTATGCATCCACTTTTCATTGTCAGGGATCACGGTGGCTGTACGAATCACCCAAACACCTGCTTCAGGCATTTCAACCAAAACATGACGACCTGCATGCTATTTACCAAGCGAAATCTACCAATTGGTCCCAATAGATTTGATAACTTGGTGATCTAGTACTGCTATATAGTGTTTTCCCTAAGTGTTATAAATTATTATTATGCTAGATTTATAAATAAAGTGTTATCAAATAATCAAAAATAAAACTGTTATAAAAATACCTTGTCTTTATAGATTAAAAATAAACAAAGGAATTTAATAATGTATTTTGCTCATACTAAACAACTAACTCTTGCTGGGGCAGAGAAGATGGCAGAAACAGTCATTGCTGGGGCTTTGCATGAGGGTATTGCAGTTAGTGTTGTGATTGCAGATAGTGGTGGAAATTTAGTATTGGTTAAAAGAATGGATGGAGGTCGTTTCCATACTATTCACTCATCTACGACTAAAGCAATTACTGCAGCTTCCAATAAAAGAGTAACAACCACAAAAGGTGCTGTTGGTCAAGAATTGGATACTAACCACGCACTAGGTTTGGCACTTGCTGCTGGACCTCATAGGTGGACAGCCATGGAAGGTGGTGCCCCGATTATTTTCGATGGCGAATGCATCGGAGGTATTGGTGTTTCAGGGGGTAATTGGTCTGCAGATGCTGGCCTTGCTAAAGCTGCTGTAGAGTCAATCGGCGCCACAATAGAAATTCAACCTAAAAAATAAACTAACTATGTCATTTAAACCAATAAATGTAGCTTGCTTAGGTATGGGATGGTGGTCAGATGTTCTTGCAGACGCCATGATGAGATCAAATAAAATTATTATTAAGAGTTGTTATTCACGATCTGAAGATAAACGTAATGCGTTTGCAAAAAAATATAATTGTGTTGCTACAAGTTCTTATGAAGATATCTTAAATGATCCTAATATTGAAGCAATTATTAATACAACGCCTAATAACGTTCACTTAGAAACTACTAAACAAGCAGCTGAAGCAGGAAAACATGTTTTTTTAGATAAACCAATTGCAAATACTTTGGCTGAAGGTCGAGAAATAACTTCGGTTTGTAAGGATGCAAAAATAGTTCTAGCTCTTGGTTATCAAAGAAGAAGAGAAAGTCAGTTTAGATGGATTCGCCAACAAATTGATAATGGAGTTTTTGGTAAACTTGTAAATGCAGAAGCCAACATTAGCAGAGATAGACTTGGGAAAATAGATCTTAACTCATGGCGTTTTCAGGCATCAGGTATGCCTGGTGGAGTAATGCTTCAAATAGGAGTTCATTACATCGATGTGCTTGAATATTTAATTGGACCCATTAAAGCTGTTAATGGGCAATTGGCACAATTGGTTTTGCCTGGAGATAATCCTGATGTTGCGAGTTTGATTTTGCAGCATGAATGCGGCGCACTTTCTACAGTTAATGCTAGTTATGCTTCTGCCTCTGAAAACTATGTCATGAATATTTACGGCAAAGAGGCTAGCGCATATTATGATTTACATGGAGGATTGCGTTTTGTTAAGAGAGGTACTGAAAAAGCCGAAACTGTAGATTTTACAAAGAATGATACTTTTATTGAAGAGTTAGAGGAGTTTGCAGCCTGTGTGAGGGGAGAGGGTGTACCTGAAACTGGGGGAGAATATGCTACTCGTTCTTTGGGCGTGATTAGAGCAGGTGTCTTATCAGCAAAAGAGGGAAGAGTTGTGCAACTTAGCGAAATCTTGAACAATCCAAATGCTTAGATAATATTTTATTTGAAATTAATTTCTCCTTTTTTTACAATGTAAATATTTTTAATAAATTTGTTTATAAATTTAGTTAGATTACAGGGAGTTGTGAAATGATCTATAAGTGCCAATTTATGTTTCAGTTTCTTCAACTCTTTATTAGTAAATTATTATTATTATTATTTTGTTTATTTCTGATTAAAGCAGGATATGCGCAGACTTCTGTAGGTGATAATCTTCTTAATAAAGCACAAAATTCTTTAGTTAACTCTAATCTTGGATCTGATTTACCACCGGGTCCACTAGAAATGGTTGTTATATTTGCAGCAGGAACATCAGCTGATGTTACTGCTCGAATATTGGCGGAAAGAATGAGTAAATATCTTAATAAAACTATTACAGTATTAAATAAACCTGGTGGAGGGGGGGCTATTGGGTACAAATATGTAGCCTCTTCTAAGCCGGATGGTCGAAGCTTTATTTGGAATTCTAATTCTGTATCTACAGCTTACTATAGCGGCATGATGGACATTGATTACAAATCTTTTGATTCAGTGGCTCGGGTATCGATTGAACTTCCTGCTATAGTCGTTTCAAATAGTTCTCAGTGGAAGTCGTTACCTGAATTATTAGCCTATGCAAGAGCTAATCCTGAAAGACTAAAAGTTGGTAATTCTGGGACCGGCTCGCATACACATATGGCTTCTGTAGCTTTGTTTAATTCAGCCGGTGTTCAGGTAACGGATGTACCTTTTAGTGCAAGTCAAGTTGTCCCTAGCTTATTGGGGGGCCATGTTGACGCTTTGATTCAACTTCCCGGTGCATTCGTTTCCCATGTTCAAAGTGGATCACTAAAGGTTCTAGCAGTATTAGGATCTAAAAGAGAGCCACTTTATTCTTCAGTACCGAACATTAGTGAGTTAGGTATTAATTTGACCGGGATGGATCTTTGGCGAGGACTAGCTGTACCTAAGGGAACTCCCGCTAAAGCTATTTCAAGTTTAGAGCGCGCAGTAGAATTATCTTCTCAAAGTACAGAATTTATTAATGCTGGACAAAAACTTGGTTTTCTACCTGCATTTATGACATCTAAAGATTTTAGTTTATTAATTGCCAAAGATGATGCATATATTGCAAAAGAAATGCAAGCACTTAGTTTAAATAAAAAATAATACCGTTATATTTTATTCGAGTGATTACACATTGTTTAATAATAAAGGAGATTGGTTATGAATATTAAGTCTATTTCAAAACAACGCCGTAAATTCCTAAAATCTACCACAGTATTAGCAGCAGTTGCGACTATATCTTCATACGATGTGTTGAGTCAAACTGGAGAAATTAAAATAGGTGCTTTTGCAGCGATGACCGGAGCCGCAGCTGCCCAAGGAAAAGCGCTAACTGAAGGAATTCAATTAGCAATTAAGGCAAAGAATGCTTCTGGTGGGATTAATGGACGAAAAATTACAATTATTTTTGGTGATGATGCAGGCAAACCTGAAGAAGCAGCAGTTGTGGCTCGTCGTTTTGCAACTCGAGATTCAGTAACTTTAGCAATTGGCAGTGTTAGTAGCCCAGCAAGTTTGGCTGCTGCTCAAGTTTTTCGAGAAGAGGAAGTCCCACAAATTGTGGTCAGTGCCACAGCCCAACGAATAACTACTCAGGGAAATGAGTGGGTATTTAGATCTGCCGTTCCTGATACTAAGTTTGTGGCAGACATCGTGGATTTTATAAATGAAACGCAACCAAAACTGAAGAAATTTGCTTTTATCTATGTTAACGATGATTTTGGAAAAGGTGGTTTAGATTCATTTATAAATGCAGGAAAAAAATATGGTATGAATGTTGTTGTTCAAGAGAGCTACACTCGGGGTGATGTCGATTTCGTTGGACAATTATCTAAAATTAAGTCGGCTAGTCCTGATGCGATTATAGATTGGTCGCGTTATACAGAGGGGGCGTTAATACAAAAACAAATGCGTCAGATGGGATTAGATAAATTACCTCGGTTTGGTGGGGATGGAATTGCTCAAGCTGCTTTTCTTGATCTTGCAGCAGATGCTGCAAACGGAGTTATTTATGGTACTCATTTTAGTCCTGCTACAGTATCTTCGATACCAGAGGCGCAAACCTTTATTCAAGCTTTTCAAAAAGAGTACGGTAAATTGCCTGATTATGTAAATGCTCAATCTTACGATGCAGCAATGATCGCAATTGCTGCGTTAGAAAGAGCAAAAAGTTCAGATAGGACAGCTGTAAGAAATGCATTACGTCTAACTGATTATGCTAGTGTTCGTGGCCCATTCAAGTTTGATCAAAAGGGAGATCCTACTCTTAAAACTCACGTTGTGCGAATTGTAAATATTAAAGAAGTTAATGCTAGAAAATAAATTTATATCAGTAACTATTTTAATAAATATTTTTAATCTTATAAGGAATTAAAGTTATGAGTGTAATAGATCTTGAAAGAAGTCAACCCTCTGCTTTTGCACCAGCACCTAATGCAGTTCGGGCTGGAGATTATGTATTTACATCTTCTATTTACCCTATTGATAATAATGGACATGCCATTAACAACGATGAAAAACTTGGGGAGGCGGGGCCGTCGTTAATTGAAGTTCAAACTAGACATTGTCTTGAATCTCTTAAAATAGTCCTTGGGGATTTTAAAAGTGATTTAGGAAGTGTTTTGAAGGTTGAAGTTCATTTAGTTGATGCCCATGATTTCATCGAATTTAAAAGAGTTTGGAAAGAGTACTTTCCAAAAGACCCTCCGGCAAGAACTACAGTAGAAGTTGGAGATACATTACCCTTTCCTAATGCCCTACTGTGTATTGATGCGGTAGCTCTTGCTGGAAACTCAAAGCTTGTTCGTCAGGCTCTTAATGATCCAGAAGGAGATGATTCACTTACTGCTGAGTGGGCCTCTCATGCAGTGCGCGCAGGTAATTTTGTATTCTGTTCCGCATTTCCTGCAAGTGATTTTAAGAATGGACTTGCGGTAGGAAAACCACCCGGCTTTCCTAACTATGGAAGTAATGCTGAGATGCAGGCTGAATATATATTTTCAAGACTTAATCGAGTTCTAGCTCAAGTTGGTACTTCTTTAGAAAATACAATTGAATCTCAATTATACGAGCCCGATTTACTTAATTTTCATGATGTTGATGGAATTTGGGTGAAGTATATGCAATTACCGCCACCTCGAAGCTCAATGGGCGTAAAAAGTTTAATACTTCCTGGTGCCTTATGTGCAGCGAATCTAACTATACTTATTCCAGACAATAACCATAAACGAGAAGAGTCACACAAAGGATTACGTTGGCACCCGGTTAAAGTTCGTAAAGTAAATTTTTCTCCAACAATGAAGGCAGGTGAGTGGCGATTTATTGCCGGTCAAGTCTCAAGTCCTGATATGAAATCTTCTGTAAGAGTTCCTCCAGGCATGATAAATCACTTATCTGATATTGAGGAGCAAATACGATTTACCATGGAAATACTGACAGAACAGTTAGAAGCTAATGAGACAGATTGGGAGCATTGTCACCATGTTCGGCTTTATCTCACTGAACCCAAGAGAGATTACAGGGCTTTTGCTAGAGTTTGGAGAGAGTATTTCCCAGACTTATCTAAGGCTCCAGCTTTGGCTTTTGTACCATCCACAGGTATTATGTTTCAGAATTTGCTAGTAGAAATTGATCCTACTTGTGTGGCACGTAGTTAAACATTAAGTTTTTTTGAGACTTAATCTAAAATCCATAGAGCCCTAGACCTATAGGGATTACTCAAGGGAAATATGCTTTTTTGGGATCTTTTTGTTGGGGGGGTAGCAATTGGATGTGTTTATAGTCTAATTGCGCTCGGCTTTACGATGATCATCCGTGCTACGGGGATTATTCATTTTGCTCAAGGCGAAGTAATGATGCTTGGATCAATGAGCGGAATTACAGTACTTGTACTTTTTCCACAAATGCCTGCAATAATGGTTTTGATTTTAGGTATGCTTGCATCTGGAATTATTGCAGTTGGTATGGAACTATTTGTTTACCGTACTTTACGAGTTCGTCGAATTCCAATAATGAATATCATCACTGCAACAGTCGGGATGTCTATTTTATTTATGAATGCAGCGCGAATAATTTGGGGATCTGAGCCATTAAGATACCCTGATATATTCGGCACAGAATCATTTATCTTTTCAGGTATTCCAGTTTCACCGCAATTGGTTTGGATAACAATCTTTGGAATTATTATCGCTTCAATATTGCAAGTATTTTTGAAATATACACGCACCGGACTTGCTATGCAGGCAATGGCTCAAGATCCCCATGCTGCCCAACTAATGGGGGCAAATCTTACAAAGATCACTGTTTACACCTACGCAATTGCAGGAATGATGGCTGGCGCCGCTGGAGTTATGCTTGGATCTTTATTTTTTTCTTTTTTTCAAATGGGTTTTGTTACCGGTCTAAAAGGATTTATTGCTGCAACATTGGGAGGACTTGGAAGCCTTGGTGGCGCAATGCTTGGTGGTATTGTTTTTGGACTACTTGAGACGTTTGGCGCTGTTTATATATCATCAGCTTACAAAGATGGTATTGGAATGGTATTACTTATTGCCATTCTTTTTTTCTATCCAACTGGACTTGTGGGATTATGGAAAAGAAATAAATGAATAAAGTTTCCTATCTTTCTCCTGCTATTTCAAAAAGTTTTTTCTTTGGCAAATTAGCATTTATTTCGTTTCTCTTAGCATTTCCATTCATAAATAATGATTCATTTACGTTACATCTGATGTCTCTTGTAGCAATTAACTCTATGGTTGCTCTTGGATTGCAATTACTTTTTGGTTTTTGTGGTCAACTTTCAATTGGCCAAGCGGCATTTTACGGAATTGGTGCATACGCTTCCGGTCTCCTCACATTAAATTTAGGAATACCTTTTCCATTAGCATTAATATGCGCTGGTTTAATTGCATCTATAGTCAGTTTGCTAATGGTTCCTATTACTAGACTTAGTGGTGTTTATCTTGCTGTATCAACAATTGGATTTAGTATCTTAGTACACCTCGTTTTAAAAAACGAAGAATGGTTAACGGGAGGATCATTTGGACTCATTGGTATTCCTCGCGTAGAAATTTTTGGCTTTAAATTAAAAAACCCAATTTTTTCTTATTTTCTCTGTGTTTTTCTTGCTCTAGTTACTTATTTCGCACTTTATCTTCTTGAAAAATCAAGCTTTGGTCGAGCTATTAAAGCGATAAAACAAAATGAAGATGCTGCTCGAGCAAGCGGTCTTTCTGTGACTGTATTAAAAAGCCAGTGTTTTATTATTGCTGCATTTGTTGCTGGACTTGCTGGCTCATTGTATGCGCATGAAGTTCGTTATCTGGCACCTGATGATTTTAGTTTTTGGAAGTCGATTGAGTTTCTTTTTATGGTAGTTATTGGAGGAGTTGGAAGCCTATTTGGAGCAGTTCTTGGAGCAGCTTTTATTGTGATACTTCCAGAAGTTTTAAGAGATATTGGTGATTATCGGATGATAGTATTTGGTGGATTAATTGTTGTATTTATGCTTTTTGGCCAAGCTGGTCTTGCTGGAATAGTCACAACTTTGATGAGTTGGCTTAAGTTCTTACCCAGGTTGTTAAATAAAAAAATCCACTCTGAAGCAAAAAATAATAAGGTAATACCAAAAAATTAAAATGGAAAATTATTTGTTACAGACGAAGGGATTAACTCGTCATTTTGGGGGATTAATTGCTATAAATAACGTTGATCTAGAGATAAACATGGGAACTATTCACGGAATAATTGGCCCAAATGGTGCTGGTAAAACAACACTCCTAAATCTGATTGCAGCGTTTCATCAAGTTTCAAATGGGTCTATTATTTTTAAAGGAAAAGACATTACCAATAAAGATACAGCTCAAAGAGCACGCTCTGGAATTCGAAGAACTTTTCAAAACCTTAAGATTTTTTCTGAAATGACAACAATTGAAAATGTTAGTATTGGATTACATGCGACAAATTCAGCTGGTATTTTTGATGCACTTCTACAAACATCCCGACATCATAAAACAGAACTTAATATTTCTTCCAGGGCACATGAAACTCTTGAATTAGTTGGACTTTCGTCTTATGCTAATTCTATTGCAGGACAACTTGCCTATGGTCATCGGCGCCTTTTAGAGATTGCTCGAGCAATTGTTTCTGAACCAGATCTTTTATTACTAGACGAACCTGCTGCAGGATTAAACTCAACTGAGTCAATCAAACTATCGGAATTAATTAAAAAAATACAGTCAAGAGGTACAACAATAATTCTTGTAGAGCATCATATGGATGTTGTTATGTCCGTATGCGACATGATTACTGTACTAAATTATGGACAAAAGCTTGCTGAAGGAAATCCTAGTCAAATACAAAGCAATCCATTAGTAATTGAAGCTTATCTTGGAAATACTCCCCATTAATCATAACAATGCTAATACTTGAAAATATTACTGCAGGATATGACGGCGCATTAGCTTTACGTAATGTTTCTCTGAAAGTAAATCCTGGAGAAATAGTTGCTATCATAGGTGCTAATGGCGCAGGTAAAAGTACAACTCTTCTAACAATTTCTGGTCTAGTACTCGCTACGAGCGGTAGAATAAATTTTAACGGTCAGTCTTTAATTGGGCAAACACCTGATAAAATAGTTCAACTTGGTCTTGTCCATGTTCCGGAAGGCCGCCGAGTATTTCCTGACCTAACAATTGAGGAGAATCTTCGAGTCGCAGCATACCTTGTTAGAGATCGTAAATTAATTCAAAATACATTAATAAAAGTTTACAAATGTTTCCCACAACTTAAAGAGCGTCGTCTACAAAGTGCCGGAACATTGTCTGGCGGAGAGCAACAAATGCTTGCTTTCGGACGTGCTATGATGAGCCAGCCCAAAATGCTTATGCTTGATGAGCCTTCGCTTGGTTTAGCTCCTCTACTAGTTGAAGAAGTCATGACAGCGGTAAAAATGTTTAGTGATTCAGGAATTACAGTCTTACTTGTTGAACAAAATGCTAATCTAGCTCTAAAAATCGCAAATCGGGGATATGTAATGGAAACTGGCGTTATTTTGATGGAGGGGACTAGTAACGAATTGCTATCAAATGAACAAGTGCGTGCGAGTTATCTTGGTATTAAATTCAAAGACCATTGATATTTTAATCCCCAATCTTGACTCAAAAAAGACCTGCGGATTAACAGGAAACTAGGCCGCTTAAATAGATATGTAAATCAATTACTTATAATTAAAAATGACCACCGTGTAATAAACCGTGTAATTGATATTTTGTAACATAATGTTACAAGTTGGGATTTGGCAGGGATTCGCGTAGGGTAACTACCTGTAGAGTATTAATTAAATTTAAATTAGATTATCTACAACGCAATTTTAAAAACTATGGCATTTATCAAGAAAATTACCAACGAGTTTTTTTGTTGCAAACCAACATCCTATTAGCGAGAGCATTTTATATGCTTTTAAATTTTTGAAAGAGTATTTGGAGGTAAACCAATGTTGTCTTCTACTTTTTTTCGATTCCTTTTTGTAATTTTTCTTAGTTCCTTTACTTATCTATCCAATTTATCTATTGCTCAGGATTTCCCTAACCGACCTATACGTATAGTAGTCCCAAGCCCTCCAGGGGGAGGCTTAGATATGCTTGCCCGTTACGTTGCCCAGAGAATGGGAGACGACTATAAAATAGTATTTGTTGTAGAAAATCGTGTTGGGGCAGGGACTATTGCTGGAACTGAGTATGTTGCAAAATCCTTAGCCGATGGATATACATTAATGCTTGGTGGGGTAAGTAATATGGCACTAAACCCCGCGTTGTTTCGCAAACTACCTTACGATGCCGCCAAGGATTTTGTTCCAATTGGTTTTCTAGCAACTTTTCCTACTGTACTAATTGGCCCAGCAGATTTTCCTGCAAATACATTTGCTGAATTTGTAAGCCATGTTCGATCCAATCCTGGAAAGTATAACTTTGCTTCTGCTGGAGTTGGGACTGGTCAGCATGTCTGGGGGGCTATCCTTCTAAAACAGCTTGGATTAGATATGACTATAGTCCACTATAAAGGTGCTGCACCTGCTCATTTGGATCTTATTGCAAGTCGAACGCATGGGATGTTGGATAATCTATCGGCTGTTAGGCAGCACATTCAGGCTGGCAAGTTGAAAGCCTTCGCTGTAAGCACCCGTAATCGGGCTACTCAGTTACCTAATGTCCCAAGTATTATTGAGACTGGGGTGGTAGATTTTGAGGCGGGAAGTTGGATGGGTCTATATGCACCGTCAGCAACTCCTGTATCGATTATTGAGCGACTTCGAGACTTAGTTGATCATACTGTTCGTACTCCTGAATTTATAGCCCGGATAGAGTCAACAGGGGGGATGACTATGAATATTCCCGGTAATCGTCAGAATCAGTTTCAGGCTCAGGAGTTAACTAGGTGGGAGCAGCTAATTAAGCAAACCGGAATTCAACTAGACTAATAGGATATAAATGGAAAAAATTGAAGGTTTGTCATTTAGTCATTGCGGTATTTTTGTTACGGATCTTGACCGCATGGTTAACTTTTATACGAAATATTTAGGCTTTGTTGTAAGTGATCGCGGAGTTGTTGGTCAATCCGAGTTTGCTTTTATAACTCGAAATCCGGATGAACATCATCAAATTGTTATGTCTACAGGTCGTAAGAAAGGGGAGCAAAACACTATCCAGCAAATTTCCTTTCGTGTAGATAACCTTTCTATGATGCGGAGTATATATGCTAAGGTTTGTGAAGCTGGCGACTTAGTTTCTCTTGAGGGGCATGCCTTAGGACCGATGTCTCATACCGTTGCGTTATCAGTATATTTTGGAGACCCTGACAATAATCGAGTAGAACTATTTGTGGATACACCCTGGTATATAACTCAACCAACTCGCGAGTTGCTTGACCTTTCTCTAAGTGATCATGAAATAATGGCTTCTGTTGAAGCTTTCGCTCGAGAGCAACCCGGATTTCGCCCACGTTCCGAATGGTCAGAAGAAATTAGGAAAAAAATTCAAGCAGCAACACCAATATAAGTTAATGCTCTAATACTTTTTGTATGTTTTAGTATTATCTTTTTTTATCAAGTTCTCTTAGCGAGCCAACACGCTCTTTTGCGCTTGTCATTAAGAAACCAAGCTCAGAACCTGCCAAAATGAACTGAATTCCCATGCCGATAAATTTTTGCATCAAAATAGGAGAATAAACACCACCCATCCCAGCAAATTTTCCGTGTGCGCGACAAGCACTAATAACTTTGCTGTATGCATCCTCAACTCTAGGATGATCAAACTGACTGGGGATGCCCATTTCAGCACAGAGATCATTTGTACCAATAAAGAGAACGTCAATACCAGGTACACTCGCAATTAATTCTGCCGCATTAACTCCGGAAGGGGATTCTATCATTGCTATAACAAGCGTTTCATCGTTTACTTGCCGCATAGTTTCGATGAGAGACTGATTAGAGTAATTTGTTTGAGAAAGTGGACCGCCAACTGATCTCCTACCTAAAGGTGGAAAACGCGTAAAGTCAGCAATTTTCTGAGCTTCTACAATATTTTCGACATGAGGAATAACAATTCCCTGTGCACTGTTGTCGAGTGCTCTTGTTGAGTGATGATGTTCCAAACTTGGTGCTCTTACTATGGGTGTAATACCAAATCCAAGGGATGCTGCAGAAATTTGGGCAGCAGTATCAACAGTCATTGCACTATGTTCACAGTCAATGAAAAGCCAGTCAAAACCACACGCATTTGCAATTTGAGCAATTTCGACTGTTCGTGAGTGTCGTAAAGCTAAACCTAACGCAATCCGACCTTCATGAAGCAGGCGTTTTGTTTTGTTTTCGATAATTATAAAAGCCTCTTTTTTGTATTTTTAATAATGCTTATTAATTTACACGATACTATTAATAATGTCAAAAATCTAGTTAATTTTTTTAAATTATTAATGCTTAATATTTTTATTTTAATCATTGAAAATTTTCGCTATTTATTAAGTGATTACTCTCATGGTATGTCCTAGGTAGATTTATATTTAAATCTACCTTATCATCAATGAAAAAATTAATTGTAATCTTATTATCTGTTTCAATATTCGTTTTAAACTCTTAAGTTAGCTTAAAAAGTATATTAAAAATACGAACTTAAAAGCAAGGAGATCTTTATGAAAACTTATTTACGTACTCTATGGATTGGTTTAATTAGCTACTTATTATTAGTTTCATTTGTATCTGCCCAGAGTGTTTATCCAGTAAAGCCAATCCGATTGATCATACCTTTTACACCTGGTGGCCTTACTGATACATCTGGTAGGTTTATTGCAGATCAATTATCTATAAAACTTGGACAGCAAGTCATTGCAGAAAATCGTTCAGGAGCATCTGGAAATATTGGCACAAGCTTGGTAGCAAATTCTGAGCCGGACGGTTATATTCTGCTTCTGGGATTTGATGGTACTTTAGTAATCAATCCCCATGTCTCCGAAAAAATTCCTTTTGATACTATCCGAGATTTTTCTGCAATTGGTAAGATTGGTGATGCAATTTTAATCTTAGTAGCTAACAATAACTTTCCTGGAAAAACATTAAATGAAATGATTGCAATTTCTAAGAAAGATCCTCAGGGTTTATCTTATGGAACAAATGGCTCAGGTAGCTCAACTCATCTAGCTGGAGAGCTTTTAAAGCAAAAGACAGGAGCTAATCTAGTTCATATTCCTTATAAGGGAGGTGGGCAAGCGATGACTGATCTTTTGGGTGGCAATATTCCACTTGTTTATACTGCGGTTGCTGGTGCAAACCAACATATTAAGTTGGGGAGGTTAACACCCCTTGCTGTCTCAAGCTTTCAGCGAAGTTCTAGTTTGCCAGATGTGCCAACATTTATAGAAAGCGGGGTAAAGGATTTTGAATTAAGTAGCTGGGTTGGTTTATTAGCACCAGCAAAAACTCCAAGGCCAATTATTTTGCGAGTTAATCAAGCCTTAAATGAAATCCTTGCGTCGGCAGAGGGAAAGGATCGATTAAATGCAATGGGGATAATGGCCACAGTTGGTTCGCCAGAAAAATTTGCTGAGCAAATTAAATTTGATTTTAATCGTTTTGGTGCAATTGTAAAAAATGCGAATATTAAAGCCGAGTAAGAGTAGTATTAAGTAAGGGATATTGATGAGTAATTTGTTAGTAACTATTGAAGATTCAGTAGCAAAAATTGTTTTGAATCGACCTGAGTTCGGGAACCGGATAGATATGGCAATGGTAAAAGAAATGACCCAATTGATTAACGAGTTTAGTATTAATCAAGATATTAAGTTGATACATTTAACAGGTCAAGGCGATATTTTTTCTCAAGGTCGACAAGCCCCTAAGGAGGACCCAGAAAATAAGCCTTCGCCAAAAACTGCAATTCAAATTCGTACTGAAGTTACTGATCCACTTTTAGGCGTTTATGCGGCAATGAAATCATGTCAAATACCTTTGGTTTCCTCGGTCAATGGAGATGCATTTGGCTTGGCTTGCGCGATAGCAGTTCTTTGCGATGTTACCTTAGCTTCTGATAAAGCCCGCTTTTCACTACCTGAAATGAGAAGTAATTTACCACCAACCCTAGCTATTTCTGCAGTAATGCATGTGGTTCCAAGAAAAGCTTTAGCTCATTTAGTGTATTCAACTGAAGAAATTTGTGCCCAAGATGCTTTTGATTATGGCTTGGTAAGTAAAATATATGCGAAAGATATGTTTCATACTCAGGTAGATGAGTATATTAAAAAAATGGTAACAAGAGAACGCATAGCATTATCAGCTGTTAAAGAATATCTCAATTTGGCCCCAGGTAAAGATTATGAAATTGCTGCTCGCTATGCCTCTAATTTACTTTCAGGGGTTCTTGCCTCACAATAGTGATAATTTGGTTCTTTAAGTAATTTTTTATTTTACTAATGCCTTTAGTTATTAAAACATCCTTTAAGGTCGATTATCCAAAAGAAACAATTTGGACTTTAATCACCGATATTGAAAAATCTGCTCCTTGTTTTCCTGGGGCAGAGTTAGGTGAAAAATTACCTGATGGGTACTATAAAGGTAATTTTAATGTTAAGCTTGGTCCTATGGCTTTTAATTTTGTTGGGAAATTTGGATTTATTGAACTTAATCAAGAGAATTTTCAGGCCAAAATTTCAGCTACTGGCACTGATGCAAAAGGTCGTGGCGGTGCGCAAGGGATAATTGATGTTGTTTTAATTGGAAATAGTAATCATACTGATGTACAAATTATTTCTGATATATCTTTATCAGGTTCAGTTGCTCAATACGGACGCGGTGTTGGAATGATTCAAGCTATTTCACAACAGCTAATTAATGAATTTGGTAAAAATTTATCTCTTATGATTGATGCTGACTCAACTACTATATCCAGAGCAGATAACTCTGTAAATCTCAAAAATGAATTATTAACGAATAAACCCTCTAATCCTCAGAATCCAATCTATCTTACTAAATTGGTTTGGCAAGTTTTCGTGGATTATTTTATAAAACTTCTAAAAAGATAATTTTAATTTAATTAATGAAACCTGCACCTTTTTCTTATCACTGTCCAAGTAGTTTAACGGAAGCATTAGATTTAGTTGCTAAGCTAGAAAACTATAAAATAATTGCAGGTGGGCAATCTTTGATGCCAATGTTGAACTTTCGCTTTTTAATGCCTGAGCATGTGATTGATATTAATAAAATCCCAGAGTTAGTAGGTGTTTCTAAGGAACATCATCAATTACGAATTGGTGCAATGACAAGGCAACATACTATACATACATCTCCCCTTGTAAAAGAGAATGCTCCTCTGATTACAGAGGCATACGGATTGGTTAGTCATCGGCAAGTGAGAAACCGCGGTACTTATGGTGGGAGTCTTTGCCATTTAGATCCATCATCCGAGCAACCATGTTTTACTGCTGCATTAGATGGTGTGATTGAAGTAGCTAGTTTAGCTGGTAAAAGAGAAATTGCTATGGCTAATTGGACAACAATGTATATGACGCCTGATCTTGCACCCGATGAAATTATGCTGGGGGTTCGGTTAGATATTTGGCCTCCAAACCATGGCTGGTCATTTATGGAATACTCTAGAAGACATGGAGATTATGCGATCGTAGGAGTTGCTGCTTTAGTCGTCATAAATTCAAATAATTGTATTGAAAAAATATCAATTACATTGTGTGGCATCGATGCAGCACCAGTTCGGTTATATGCGGCAGAAAAAATATTGATCGATCATGATGCAAGTGATATTGCAGTTAAAAAGGTAATGATAGAGATAGAAAATTTACCCGATGTTATGGAAGATTCACTTAATACAGCAGATTATCGGCGTCATCTTGCAAAAACAATGACTAATAGAGCATTAAAGATTGCATTTGAACGAGCAAGAAAAAGGATTTGAATATGGATCAACGCCCTATAACTATTTGTGTCAATGGAATTACATACAATCGAGAAGTAGAGACGCGTAGAACTTTAGCTGATTTTTTAAGAATTGATTTACATTTAACAGGAACCCACGTAGGCTGTGAACATGGAGTCTGTGGTGCTTGTACAGTTCTTTTTAATGGTAATACAGCAAGATCTTGCTTAACATTAGCTATTCAGGCTGATCAGTGTAATGTAACAACAATTGAAGGCTTGGCATATCCAGATGGAACATTTTCAGAATTACAACAAGCATTTCGTGAATGTCATGGTTTGCAATGTGGTTTTTGTACCCCTGGTATGTTAACTACACTAACTGAATTTTTAAGTGAGAATATTAATCCATCAGAATTTCAGGTTAAAGAAGCAATATCAGGAAATTTATGTCGTTGCACTGGATATCAAGCAATTGTAGACGCTACGATGCTAGCAGCTAAGAGACTGAGAGAGAAATAAAATGAATAATTTCTCTGAGTTTTCGCTATCACCATTATTACGTCCAGAGAAATTTACTGGCTCCAGAATTCAAAGGACAGAAGATGAGCAGCTTTTGAGAGGAAATGGCCAATATGTTGATGACCTAGCGTTAGACAAAGTACTTTATTCTGCTTTTTTAAGAAGTCCTCATGCGCACGCTAAAATCCTCTCCATTAATATTGAGCGTGCCGTTAATTTACCAGGTATTAGAAAAATATATTTATATAAAGATTTACCAATATCAGCTAAAAATAGACTTCCAATTCTAGTTCCAAATCCTGCAATTAAAAATTTGATGATGCAGGAAGTATTAGTTAGCGAAGAGATTTGTTGTGTGGGTGATGCCATAGCTTTTGTTGTAGCCGAAAATCGTTATATCGCGGAAGATGCCTGCGCTTTGATAGACGTTGACTATGAAATACTACCTGTAGTAGCTGATTGTTTAAAAGCTCTAGAATCAAATGCACCATCTTTTTGTAGTGCAATACCGAATAACCTAGCCGCACATGTAAAAACTAATTTTGGTGATGTTGACTCTGGATTCAATTGTGCAACTCATATTGTTCAAGAAGTTTTCTGGAATAATCGGGGATCTGCTCATCCAATGGAAACGCGTGGATATGCTGCTGAATTTCATCTAGCTTCAGGGGAATTGACAGTATGGTCGTCTGGACAAACACCTCATTTAGAAAAGAAAAATTTAATTGATATTCTTGGATGGGATCCAGAAAAAATTCGTATTATTCATAACGATGTTGGAGGTGGCTTCGGTCCTAAAGCAATTTTCTATCCCGAAGAAGCTATGGTTGCTATAGCGGCACATGAATTACTTCAACCAGTTAAGTGGATTGAAGATCGTCGAGAACATTTTTATACAGCTACTCAAGAGCGTGATCAATGGTGGGATGTTGCGATTGCTCTTGATGCAAATGCAAAAATTCTTGCAATGAAAATAGATATGACTCATGATAATGGAGCTTATCTTCCATGGGGCATTATCATGCCTTATATTGGAGTTACTACCACACCTGGTCCTTATGTAATTCCTGCAATTGACGCTAATCTAAAGGTTGTTTATACAAATAAAAATGCCACTTCACCAGTACGTGGTGCTGGACGTCCACAAGCTGTTTTTGCTATGGAGCGTATTTTGGATAAAGCTGCGCATGTTTTAGGCATTGATCGTGCCGAAATACGTCGTAGAAATTTTATTCAGCCAGAACAAATGCCTTATAACAATGGTTTTATCTATCGCGATGGAAAACCGATGGTATATGACAGTGGCGATTACCCAAAATGTCAAGCACTTGCTTTAGATAAAATTTCTTATGATGATTTTCAAATTCGTAAAGCTAAAGCCCTTGAAGAAGGGCGTTATCTTGGTATAGGTGTAGCTAACTTCGTTGAGGGTACAGGACTTGGACCTTTTGAAGGAGCTACAGTTCGTATTCAACAAAATGGAAGAGTTGTGATCCTAACATCAGCGTCGTCTCAGGGACAAGGTCATAAAACCACATTTATGCAGATTTGTGCAGATCAGCTTAATATCCCATTAGAAATGATTGATGTTATTACCGCAGATACGAATGTGATATCAATGGGAATTGGAACATTTGCAAGCCGTATAACAGTGAATGCTGGAAATTCAGTTTTTTTAGCATCTAAAAATGTAGCTCAAAAAATCACTACTCTTGCATCGTTTTTATTAGGGTGTAAAGTTGATGAAGTTCAATTAATTGATGGGTTTGCTATTAACATTAATGATACGTCAAGAAAAAAATCTTTTTCCGAATTAGCTAGAGTGTCTCAGGGAATGCCAGGATTCTCTTTTCCAGAAGGGGTAACCAATGGTTTAGAGTCAACAGAATACTTCTCTCCGAAACAATCTACATACTGTAATGGTACTGCAGCTGTTGAAATTGAACTTGATCGAGGGACATGTCAGATTCAAATTATGAAATATGTGATGGTTCATGATAGTGGAAATCTCATCAATCCACTGCTAGTAGATGGTCAAGTTCAAGGATCAATTGCTCATGGTATTGGTAATGCAATACTTGAAGATATGCAATATGATGACCAAGCGCAACCAATAACTACTAACTTTGGCGAGTATTTACTACCTACTGCAACAGACATTCCGAAGGTCGAAATGCATCATCTTTTTTCACCATCACCATTGAATCCTTTGGGAGTGAAGGGCGCTGGGGAAGGCGGAACAATTCCTGCTGCTGCTGCAATTGTTTCAGCTATTGAGGATGCTATATCTGATACAGGAATATTTTTAACTCAAGCCCCAATGACGCCACCACGACTTTTTGAAATTTTAAATAAAAGTAATATTTTTAAATAATTTATTTAGATATATTACCTTCATTAGCAATTTTATGATTAGTAATTAAACCATCCTGTATTTGTTTTTTAAATTCATCAGATGGTGTTGCAACAACCTGAAAACCAATATTATTGAAAGCTTCTTTAACTGATGAGGTTTTCATCGTAGCCTGTAATGCAGATTGGAGTTTCAAGGAAATATCTATTGGCAAATTATTGGGTGCAGCAAAACCAATCCAACCTGTATAATTCCAATTTTTTAATTCAGTAATATTTGTTTCAGAGAAAGTTGGAATATTTGGTAATACCTTTGCCCGATATATGCCTGAAATTGCTAACCCAGTAACTTGGCCGTTTTGAATGTAAGACTTAACATCTCCTAAATCAGGCATTAGCATACTTATTTCACCGCCTAGTAATCCAAGCATTGCCGGTCCACTAGATTTATAAGGAACATGTAAGGCTTTTATACCAACCAAACTTAAAAATGCTGAAGTGGTGAAATGGATGCTAGATCCACCACCACCGCTTCCAAAAGTGAGCTTATCAGGATTGGTACGGGCATAAGACACAAATTCAAATAAATTTTTAGCCGGAATAGAAGGGTGGATAACTAGAACGGATTGATATTCAATAGCATTCATTAGATGAGTTAAATCATTAACAGGATCGTAACCAATATTTTTCTCTAATATGGGATTAATTGTCATGGATGCTGGTGAAACAGCTCCAATTGTGTATCCATCTTTAGGAGATTTAATTAACGAATCAACGCCAATTTTTTGAGAAGCTCCTGGACGATTAATTATTATGATAGGTTGACCAATTTCAATAGTTAATTGTTTTGAAATAATACGAGCTGTAAGATCAATAGGCCCACCTGGAGCAGTCGGAACTATTAATGTAATTGGTTTATTAGGATAAGATTGCGCTTGAATATATTTCATTTGTATAGAAAATATTATGCTTATAAGAAGTAATAATAAAGGCTTATTAATCTGAGTCAATTCAATCTCCAGTTTTCTAATAAATAACACCAATCATAATTAATATTTATACATATTAATTATGTACTATAAAAAAGTAACGGTAATTTATTGTCAGGTAGTATTTAGCATATATTTAATGTATAGTAAAAAAATATTTAAAAAAAATAATTTAAGCTAATAGAGTTGATTATCATAACTCTAATAAAGTATCCGAATATAACTACCTTACGTCTAATCAAAGAAAAGAGTAATCTATGAGTGAAGCAAGCCATCAATTATTGAATCATAACATTGGTTATGCTGACTTGGGTCAGCATTTGCAGCGGTTAAATAAAGCAGGTTTGTTATGTCGAATCGATTCTCCTATAAATAAGGATACTGAGTTACACCCTCTAGTTCGTTGGCAATTTCGTGGTGGTATTCCAGAGAGTAAAAGAAAAGCTTTTTTATTTACTAATATCGTTGATAGTTCCGGAAGAAGATTTGATTTGGATGTTGTTGTTGGCGCACTTGCTGCAAATCCAGAAATTTATCGAATTGGAATGAATGTTTTAAAAGTTGAAGATATTGGACCAGCATGGCAAAATGCAATCGCAAATCCAATAGACCCAATTATTGTCGATCGATTTGCCGCACCATGCCAAGAGATGATTTTTGAAGGTAAAGATTTGGAAGGTGCCGGTAATGGATTAGAATCGCTACCATTTCCAATTTCAACCCCAGGCTTTGATGCAGCTCCATATATTACTGCGGCTTGTGTTATTACTCGTGATCCTGAAACTGGCATTCAGAATATGGGAACTTATAGGGCACAGATCAAGTCCTCTAATCGTCTTGGACTAATGATGCTTGCTACTGTTCGCTCTGGCGGACTCGAACACTGGAAAAAATATAAATTGCTTGGTCAAAAAATGCCAGTTGCTATAGTTGTTGGTTGTTCCCCATTAGTTAATTTTCAAGGGCCACAAAAATTGCCAATTGGAGTTGATGAGATATCTGTAGCAGGTGGTTTGGCTAAGGAGCCAATCCGCATAGTTAGGGCGCATACAGTTAATATCACGGTACCAGCAGAGTCAGAGCTTGTTATTGAAGGATATGTTGATACTGAATTTTTAGAGCCAGAAGGTCCATTTGGAGAATCTCATGGATATGTAGCTCTTGAAGATTTTAATACGGTGGTAACTGTTACGGCGATAACTCGAAGAAAAAAAGCTACTATCATATCAATCATTTCACAAGTTACCCCAAGTGAATCTAGCGTTATTAAAAAACTTGCTTATGAACCACTCTATTTGACACATTTAAAAAATCATTTATCAATAAAAGGTATTAAAAAAGTAATATTACATGAAGCTCTTACCAATTTACGAAAAGTTGTTTTTCTTCAATTTTACAAAGGAACAATTAAGACGGAAATTTGGAGAGCACTTAATGGTGCCATGACACTACAAGCTGTTATTGGAAAATATGTTATAGCGATTGATGAGGATATTGATCCAAATAATATAGATTCAGTTCTATGGGCAATGTCTTATCGTTGTGATCCGGGACAAGATATTCAGATTATCCGATATCGAGAAATGGGGCATGTTCCAAGAAGTGAATTTACTCCAGAGATTGACTCAGCAATGCTAATTGATGCAACTATGAAATATCCAATGCCGCCATTGGCCTTGCCTAAAAAAGAATTTATGGAGAATGCAAAAATTTTATGGGAGAAATTAGGACTTCCAGAGCTTCGGCCTGAGTCTCCTTGGTATGGTTATGACTTAGGTGATTGGAATGATAATTGGGCTTCAAATGCAACTGAGGCTACTAAAGGATTATGGATGGAAAGAGACTCTGACTATATATCTCGAAGAGACTACAGTGTTTTACCAAATAGTCCGGTACCCAGAAAAACTTAAGTTTCTTATTCTTAAAATTTCTAGAATGATGTTTTATCGTCAAGTCTTAAAATTATGTGTATTCAAAGAATTAGAGTATGATATTTAAATCATTATCATTTAAATAATAACTCCTAAACCACTATTAAATGAAAGGTCTATATGGCTAAGTATATTTTTAAAAATATTTTTCCCGTTTTTCTTTTCTTGTGTTTTTTTAATTCAGCTTTTTCGCAAGACTTTCCTAATAGGCCTATACGAGTGATTGTTCCATTTGCACCCGGTGGGGTTGTAGATGTTACTGCTAGACTATTAACCATTAAAATGACGGAAAGATTGGGTTGGAACTTTATAATAGACAATAAGCCAGGGGGAAATGGTTTTATTGCAGTAACTGCGGCAGCTAATAGCACGCCGGATGGGTATACCCTGTTAATGGCTCATACTGGAGAATTTGCGGTTAACCCGGCCATTTTCCCTAATATTCCATACTTGATGGAGAGAGACTTTACCCCCATTACCATGGTAAGTGACACCCCAATGTTATTAGTTGCCAATAGTAAAGTTCCATTTAACACCTATAAAGAAATGTTAGCTGAGGCCAAAAAAAATCCAGGAACGTTATCTTTTTCATCGCCAGGAAGTGGAAGTATTAATCATCTTGCAGGTGAGTGGATTGCTTTAGATAGTGGCATTAAAATTCTTCATATACCTTATAAAGGAGGTGCTCCGGCAGTTGCTGCAGTTGCATCTGGTGAAGTCCCACTGGGAGTTGTAGCGATACCAGCAGTTGCGCCACATATAGCATCAGGAAATGTCAAAGTAATTAGTCTTACAACGTCGACTAAAACAAATTACAATCGTTCATGGAGGAGTACCGTTGAAGAGGGAATTCCTGGTGTTAATGCTTCCAACTGGGTTGGACTATTTGCTCCTAAGGGTGTGTCAGACCCGATTATTCAAAAAATTTATAAAGAAATTCTAACTACAATTGAAAATCCTGAGGTTAAAAAGAATTTTGCTGACAAGGGTGCAGATGTGGGTGGCATGAGTCCACAAAAATTTTCAAGCAGGATAAAGGAAGATTTAGATCGTTATAAAGAAATTGCAAAAAAGGCGAATATTCAAAACCAATGAAGATTTAAATACAATTTAAAAGGGTTTAGTTGTAGCTAACTTAACCCCTTAAATAAAAAATCACTTCTTTGATCTATTTTCTGCAGCCAAATGAACAGCTTTCAATATTTCAGGATAAGCTGCGCATCGACATAAATTTCCCGATAAATAATTTTTTATTTCATCATCAGTTGGATGTGGATTTTCGTTTAAAAGTTGTTCAGTCATTAATATAAATCCTGGGGTACAAAATCCGCACTGAAAGGCACCCGTTGCTATAAAAGCATCTTGTATAGGATCAAGCTCACCATTAATTTCCATACCTTCAATTGTTTTGACTTCTTTCTGATCAACGAATTGCGCAAATTCTAGGCAGCCTGATACTGCTTTTCCATTAACAATTACTGTACAAGTGCCACAAAGTCCTTGACCACAACTCTCTCTAGCACCTGTTAGATTGAGTTTATTCAATAGTTCAATAATGTTTTGATGAGGTTGTACCTCAGTCATAATTTCTTGGCCATTAAGTCTAAAATGAATTGGGATTAATTGATTCACGATATTAAGTTCCTAAAGGATTTTGATGTAATTTGCGCAGTGCTCTATAAATGAGTTCTGGAGTCATCGGTAATTCATTGATACGAACACCTATCGCATCTTGAATTGCATTTGCAATAGCAGGTGAGACTCCAAAAGTAGAAGTTTCACCAACGCCTTTTGCTCCAAAAGGGCCATCAACTTGATAGGCCTGTACAGCTTCATTTTCTATAATTACAGGTATATCATTAAATCCAGGAATTTTATAATCTGCAAAAGATGCATTTGTTACTTGTCCAGCATCTAAATTCATTTTTTCTGTTAATGAAAAACCAAGTTGCATAATCGCGGCACCAGATAACTGAGTTTCAACAATTTTAGGGTTAAGTGGATTGCCACAGTCTACAACGTTGATAAGTCGATCAACCGTTAGGTGACCAGTTTCTGTATCAATAGATATTTCTACTCCCGTAGCTCCTACCATCCAAAAAGGAGTTGCATTCGATGTTGAGCCATCTTTTTTATCTGGAGGTGTATAGGTTGGAATAAAACTTCCAAAGCCTACAATAGTCCCAGCTTGCATGCCATAATGTTTTATAAAAACCTCTTTAAATTGAAAGGGTTTGCTAATCATCAAGTCGGATGCCATTTTTTCAATTTTATTTTTAGCATCTTCTGCTGCAAGTTTTACGGCCTTACCCATATGATAGACAGATCTAGAACCAAGCGTTGCCATATCGTAAGGCGTAATGTCAGTATCGGGTTGACTAACTTTGACTTCAAAAGTTTTTATGCCTAGTACCTCAGCAACAATTTGTGCCATCGCTGTATCAGAAGCTTGCCCCATATCAACAGAACTCATTGATAAAATACAGCTACCATCAGCATTAATAGTTACCAGAGCAGTAGATGTAGTTGGCGCAACAACTGCTTTAAATGCCAAAGCGATTCCTCTACCTTTTTTAATTAAACCAGTTCCTTTATCAAATGGTTTCTCCCAACCAATTTTAGAAGCGACACATTCTAATACTTTTTCAATTTCAGCCCCTTTCATAAGTGTGCCAGTTGCTTGGGGACGGCCTTCTTTTAATATATTTTTTCTACGAATTTCTAAAGGATCTATATTAAGACTACGGGCTATTTCATCAGTATGGCTTTCATAAGCCCAAACTAATTGGGGTATACCGAAACCTCTTAACGCACCAGATGGTGGTCTGTTGGTATAAAGGGCATATGATTCAATATCAACATGCTCAATATCGTATGGACCAGCAGACGTAAAGCCTGATTTTTGAGTTACTCTTGGGCCAATATCTGCATAGGCGCCACCATTCCACCATACATCACATCTTCTAGCTAAAATTTTCCCATCTTCGCTAACTGCGCTTTTAATTTTAAAGGTTGTGGGGTGTTTAGTAATTGTATAAAACTGTTCTTCCATTGTCAGAGATATTTTAACTGGACGATTAGAAATCATCGATGAAGCGACAACTAGAGCCTCTAATTTTATATATAATTTTGCTCCAAAACCGCCTCCCAAAAATGGCACTTTTACGCGGACTTGATTTTCTCTCCAGCCTAATAATCGGGCAATCTCAAGGCGGACAAAAGAAGGACTTTGTGAAGCAGTATATATAGTCACTTTATCTTGCTGAGCATCTGCAACAGAAACCATCTGTTCTAATGGGGTGTGCATTACTTGTTGTGTATGATAAGTATGCTCAAATACATGCTTAGCACTTGCAAATACAGATTCAGCATTACCTCTTTTTAGGTGGTAATCAAGTGCGATATTGGTATTTTTTTTTCCAATTAGATGTTTAAGGTCTGGGAATGTACCAGATGGTTTTAAGGTGTCATGGACAATGGCACTTGATGACATAGCTTCGACTTCATCATAGACAGCTGGTAATTCTTCATATTCAGCACTAATTAACTGCGCGGCATTTTCAGCAACGTGAGGATCCTCAGCCAAAACAATTGCCACAGGTTCACCAACAAAATGAACTTTATCAATCGCTAAAATAGGCTGATCTAAAAAAGCTGGTCCATAATAAGGCTCAGAAATAACTTTTTTAATATCCTCTGAGGTATAGACTGCATATACACCAGGAAAAGCTTTAGCTTGGGATGTGTCAATTGATAAAATTTTTCCATGTGGAACAGTACTTCTGAAAATCTTACCTATTAGCATTCCAGGTAATTTTACATGATGAGTATATTCAGCTTTTCCAGTAACTTTATAACGACCTTCTTTGCGAGGAATCGATTGACCAATTTCTTTTAGTTGACCTGAAGAGGAATTCATTGTTCTGCTCCTTTGGCCATAATCATTTTAATGGCTCGTTTTAAATAGATTCCGGTAAGATGCAATTTGTACTCAGATGAACCAAGTTCATCTGATAGAGGTATTATTTCAGTTTTAGCTATATTTTCAGCTTCGTTTAGTAAACTATCACTGACGGATTTGCCGGTTAAAAAAGACTCTGTTTTTGAAAGAGTGGTTGGAATTTCGCAGGCTGCACCAACAACAATCCGAATTTTTTCAATAACACTTTTATTTAATCTAATGTCGGCAGCTATACCAAGTGCAGGCCAATCATCTACAGATCTTGTTGTACATTTTAGATAGGTACTATGGTGATTACTTTTAATAGGGATCAATATTTCTGTAATTAACTCATCTTTCGCTAGTGATGTTTCATAATACCCACTATAGAGGTTTTGTAATGGCATTATTCGCTTTGAGTCTTTACTTTGGATTTGGACAGTTGCATCTAAACAGCTTAGGAACGGTGGTAAGTCCATATGGGGATCCCCATGAGCCAAGGCACCGCCTATTCTTGCAGAATTTCTGACCCGAACATTAGCTAGTCTTTTCATCACGTTAATGAGGCTAGGGCATTGGGTTCTAACAAGATTTGACTTTTCAATTTCAGATAACGATACCATTGCACCAATACATAGATGCTGATCTCTTACAGAAATATCGTCATTTCCTGTGATTGAGCGTAAACTGATCAATTGAGTAGGTTGAAATACACCAGATTTCATCATCTGCATTAATGCAGTTCCACCAGAAATCATGCGTATGTTTTCATTATTTATATCTAAACAATCTAGAGCCTCAGTTATCGTTTTAGGCTCTACCCACTGAAAAGTATGCATATTAATTTACCTCTTTAGGTTGAAATGCAAGATTGATATTTTTGGCAAATTGATGCTCTAATTCTTTAGTCTTAGAACGAATAACAGGTTGTCCAAGACTGCCTAATTTTCCAGTTAAAGCTAAATCAATAGAGTAATCTATTTGAGTTATGCCGTTAGCCTCTGATAGATTTGCAGTTGAAGTTGCTGTAAGCCTACCAACTATCCCCATTGGTTTACCTTCGGATTTGGCGACGATTTTATCAGGAGGAATCGATTGACTAATTTCTACAAAAATTTCGAATTTAATACGAATATAAGCAACTTTAGTTTCTAAAGTTGCAGTGTATTTATTTTTTTCAATCTCTTGTAAGTTAGTGACGCCTTCTATACATGATGCAAAAAAATTGACATCATTTAATCGATTAAAAACATCTATTTTTTTGGCTTGAACTTCTATTTTTCCTTCTAAATGCATAATTTTAGTTTATATTCATTAAATTTAAAAGATGTTGTGCAACGGCTAAGGGTTTTTCTATAGATGCTAAATGCTTTGCAGAGTCTATAATTTCAATTGTAGAGTTAGCAATTAATTGATTTAATTCTTCTGCCATTGTTATTGGAGTAGCTTGATCATCAGATCCAACAAGTATTTGGGTGGGTACTTTGATCATTGAAAGTTCTTTTCGTAAATCCATATTCCCCATCATTAAACATGATTCCGTATATCCGACAATATCATTGTGAAGGAATACTTCTGTTAATTGATCAATTAAAGCAGTATTTTTTACAATAAAATCCTCTGAAACCCAACGTTTTTTTTGAAATTCAACCATTGATAGAAAACCATGCTCTTTAACTTTAGCTACTCTGTCATTCCAATTTTTAGAAGCGTCAGGCCCATACCATGCACATGTACCTATTAATCCAAGCAGAGAGATTTTAGTTGGATAATCAATTGCAAACCTCATGGCAACTGCTCCGCCCATATCAGCTCCAGCTATAAGGTTATTGTGCCAGCCAAGATGATCTAATAGATTACTTAAATCATTAGCAAATTGATGAAGATCATATGGTCCAGGTGGTTTGTCAGATTGGCCATGGCCCCTACAGTCGTATACCAAAATTTCTACATGAGGATTTAATGCTTTTATTACTTCATCCCAAAAACGCTTATTAAGAGCTAAGGAGTGAATTAGTATTATTTTTTTATCAGTGAATGTATTTTTTCCTGAGATTGAATAAGATATATTTAACCCATTAACATTAACAAGTTTCGTATTGATATCATCTGTGATTTGTGTATCTAATGCCACGAAATTAATCCCTAAATTTATTTTTAATATTTTTTCACTTATCAGCTTAACATTAGATCAACTATTTTAGCAATTAAATTAATAATATTAACTGTTTTTGATCTTTAAACAGAGAAATAAGTTATTGCCAAATTAAATTTATTCATACCCTAAAGAAAATTTATCATTTGCCTAGAAATTCCATAGAGTAAATACTTGCTCTTATTCAATTTAACAGTAGGAGATTGGGAATGGCAGAAATATTTGTCGCGCACTCTAAAGACTTGGAGGAGGGAAGCAAAGTCTTCTTTCAAGCAGATGTTGGTGAATTATGTCTTATGAAAGCTAATAATCTTTTTCATGCATTTTTAAATATCTGCCCACATCAGGGTGGGCCAGCATGCAATGGTTTATTGATTCATCGAGTCGAAGAAATCATTGCTGAGGATAAGACTTACCATGGGATGCGTTTTCATGAAAGGGATTTACATATTGTTTGCCCTTGGCATGGTTGGGAATTTAACGTCGAAACTGGAAGATGTGCTGGTGATGGAAAATTTGCGTTGAGAAGATTTCCGGTCATAGAAAAAAATGGAGATTTGTATGTCACAGTTAAATAATTCAATAGAAAAAAACATTGATTTTTATTCATATGAACTTGAAAACGTAGAAGAAATAAAAAATTTATCTGCAAAGTTAACAGGGTTAATTCAAGAAATACTAAACCTACATCAGTCTGATCAACTTAAATATGAATCTTTACAAGATTTGTTAGAAGTAATTATTCAGGTATACGGACAAAAATATGATGATGGCCAGCGATTTCCCATGATTGCCCCAGATTCAGATATTAACGCCACTACAGCCCTTGTTGCCGCATCATCACTTTTGAAAATGAAAAATATAGAAATTTTCGAATTAGGAATGTGGCAATCATGGTCTGGATCAAGATAAATCAAAGGAATCTATTATGTTATTTCGTTCAAGCACATCACAATTTGATCAAACGATTCAAGGGTTTCATACGGGAGAGCATCTAGCCAATGCAAGAAAACAAGCTGATGAAAGAAATTTAGATGATGTATTAATTATTGATGTAGATTGCCACCATTATGAAACAGATAATTTTGCTGAGATTCTCGAATATATCGAAGATCCTGTTATTAAGCAGTCAGCAATAAATACATACTCCTATAAAGGTGCAGGCGCAGTGCTTTATGACCAGCCAGGATATCAAGATCTTGGCGGAAGAATCCCTCGCTATATGGAGCGAAAAGGAGAGATCATTCCTAAAACAGATCGGCCACGAGAAGTGGAACAAACGCTTCGCTGGATGAATGCAATGAGTGTTGATATAGCTTGTATATTTCCTACACCAATGCTATTTATGGGGTTGCATCCCCAGCATGAAATGGAGGTAGCCTTAGCCCGCGCCTACAATCGATGGTTTACTGAAAAAGTATTACCTTCTAACCCACGTATTCGTACGATGTTGTATCTACCATTCAATGATCCGGAGGCTACTTATCAAATGGTTAAAGAGTATGGAAAAACTCCAGGTGTAATCGGCTTTATGGTTGTGTCAACTCGATATAAACCAGTTAATGACAATGCATTTATGAAAACATATGAGTTATTAGAGGATTTAAATTTACCACTAGCATTTCATGCCTCTTACCATTGGAGTGACCAATTAATTTCGATGACCAATCGCTTTATTACTGCTCACGCTTTAGGCTTTGTATTATTTAATGCCGTACATTGTTCTAATTGGGTTATTAATGGGTTGCCTGAAAGATTTCCTAAATTAAAAGTAATTTGGATTGAGTCTGGACTCGCATGGGTCCCTTGGTTGATGCAACGTCTCGATAATGATTATCGAATGAGAACATCAGATGCACCAGCACTGAAGAAATTACCAAGTGAGTATATGCGGGATATGTATTACACCTCGCAACCAATGGAGATGGTTAATAATAAAGAAGCATTGGAATTAACTTTTAAAATGATTAAAGCGGATACTCAACTGCTTTATTCATCTGATTATCCGCACTATGACATGGATTTACCAAGTACCATTTGGGATCTAGACTTTCTTTCAGAACAATCGAAAAGAAATATTCTTGGTTTAAATGCTAAAAGAATTTTTAATTTAGACGTATAGAAAATTACCAGGAAACTTTATAAATGAAAACTGATGGGACTTTAATTCATTACCAGCAACATATCAATGGACAATTTGTTCCTGCTGTGAGTGGTAAAACTATCCAGAGTATGAACCCTAGCTTAGGTATGCCTTGGGCTACGATTCCTGACAGCAATCAAGACGATGCTAATTTTGCTATCAGTGCTGCTAGAGAAGCATTTGATAACGGTCCCTGGGGAAAGATGACGGGTACTCAGCGTGCAAAACTTCTTCGTATATTGGCAGATATTATTGCACGTGACGCAGAGGAGTTGGCGCGCTGCGAGACTCGTGATAATGGTAAGTTATACCGTGAAATGCTTGGTCAATGGAAATATATCCCTGAATTCTTTTATTATTTTGCTGGGATGGCTGACAAGTTACAAGGTGACACAATCCCTTCAGATCGATCTAATTTTTTTATTTATACAAGACGAGAGCCTATTGGTGTAGTAGCTGCAATTACACCTTGGAATTCTCCGGGTTTGTTATTGGTTTTCAAATTAGCACCTGGCTTAGCAGCAGGCTGTACATTTGTAGTAAAACCTTCGGAACATGCTTCCGTTTCAACGATTGAATTAGCAAAGCGTTTTGTTGAGGCAGGATTTCCGCCTGGCGTATTTAACGTGATTACTGGCCTTGGTGGTGTAGGGGCTCATCTTGTTGAACATCCAGAAATTGATAAAGTTGCCTTCACTGGCGCGACTGATACAGGGAAAAGAATAGCTGCATCAGCTTCTAAAAACCTTACGCGTGTTTCACTTGAACTAGGTGGTAAATCTCCAAATATTGTATTTGAAGATGCAGATTTAGATGTTGCTGCAAATGGTGCAATTGCTGGAATTTTTGGCGCAACTGGTCAAACTTGTATGGCCGGATCAAGGTTACTTGTCCAAGAAACCATTTATGACGCTTTACTTGAAAAAATAATTGCAAGAACAAAAAAAATAAAACTAGGGGATCCTACAGATAATGCGACAGAAATGGGTCCGGTAGCCAATGAGCCACAATTGATGAAAATATTAGATTTTATTAATGTGGCAAAAAAAGATGGAGCACGACTATTGTATGGTGGTAAACAAGATAAGTTATTAGGAAAAATGTTTGTTGAGCCAACTATTTTTGGTGATGTGAATAACCAGATGCGGATTGCGCGCGAAGAAGTCTTTGGACCGATTCTCAGTGTTATACGCTTTAAAGATGAGGCTGATGCTATAAAAATTGCCAATGACACAAGGTTTGGCTTAGCTGCCGCGGTATGGACTCAGAATATCCATCGTGCACATCGTGTTGCTCATCAGCTAAGAGCTGGAACAGTTTGGATTAACGCATATCGCGTTGTTTCATTCTTGACTCCATTTGGAGGTTTTAAAGAAAGCGGCATGGGGCGTGAAAACGGCATAGATAGTATTCGCGAATATACAGAAACAAAATCTGTCTATGTTGAACTTACGGGAGAGCCAAGGGATCCATTTACTTTGGGATAAACAGCATGAATCAACTAATAAAAAATACAATTTTTATCCCATTATATGATTCTGGTAAAAAAGAATCAGGCCTATGGCTAGTAATTGGAGTTTTTTTTTTATTAGCTATTCTCTTTTATATCAATCAAATCTCAGATGCAAAAATATCAAATGCATTACATGGTGGCCTTATGGCAGCTGGAGCGACTTGTTTAGGATCATTGCCAATTCTATTTTCCCAATCGTACTCCAAAAAAACATATGATACTCTTCTAGGGTTTGGTGCTGGTGTGATGCTGGCGGCATGTTTCTTTTCTTTAATCATGCCAGCAATACATATTTCGAAAGAAATTGGATTAAGTCCATTTTATGGTTCGGCAACTGCTGGAGTTGGAATTATTTTAGGAGCTGGCTTCATGCTCCTTATTGATAGATTGTTACCTCACGAGCATTTTATCAAAGGACGAGAAGGACCCGCTGTTGAATCTTTCAATCGAATCTGGTTATTTGTGATTGCAATTACCCTACATAATTTTCCGGAGGGACTGGCAATAGGAGTAGCATTTTCTGGGGATGATCTGGTATCTGCAAAAGCATTGACTACGGGAATTTCTATACAAGATATCCCAGAAGGGATGGTCGTTGCACTAGCTCTAAGAGGAATTGGATATGGTCGAATAACCTCTGTCTTAGTTAGCGTGTTATCGGGATTAGTAGAGCCAGTTGCAGCAGTGATTGGTGCCGTAGTCATCGGTCATCATCCACAATTAATGCCTATTGGATTATCTTTGGCTGCAGGCGCTATGTTGTTTGTGATTAGTAATGAAATTATTCCTGAGTCGCATCGCGATGGCATGGGAATATATCCAACAGCAGGCTTAATTTTAGGATTTGTACTTATGATGATATTGGATAATGCATTATGAAAAATACGGAGTTAAATTTGATTTCTTCTAAAAGTAAAATTAAATTGATCGTGGGTTTGCTGATTAATTTAATGGCTATGTTTGCAATTTTCAATATGTGGATTTTAAATTAACGATCTTTATTTAAGCTCTCTAGAAGCCAATTTTTAAAGGCTTGTACTTTAGCTAAATCGAAATTACCATGAGGAGATACTAGGTGATAGTTGTAAATAGATTCCTGTCGAAAACTAAATGGTTCTACTAGCCTTCCTAAGACAATATCATCATCAACTACCGTTGAACGACCTAAGGCGATACCAAGGCCAGCAGAAGCTGCGTGTAAGGTAGTGATTAAATAATCACAATTAATGAAATTTTTAAACTCTTTATTTTGAATTCCTGCTGCATGTAACCAAGTTTGCCATTCATCTTGAACAACTGGCGAAACAGTTCTTAGTATTGTTTGTTTGAATAAATCCTCAATTTTGTTCATAGGGAAAGTATTGTGCATGAAGTCAGGGCTGCAAACAGGAAAGATTTCCTCTTTACCGAGGCTCACTGAGTCAACGCCAATCCAATTTCCGGAGCCGTGCCAAATACCAATATCAAAATTATGTTTAATACTACTTTGAAGAACTTGCATTGTTTTAAGTCGTAGTTTGATTTTGGGATACCGTGCTGTAAACTCCGGCAACCTTGGGATAAGACGTTTAATTGCAAACATACCAAGGCATTCGATAGTTAAGATATTTTTGCTCTGTTGATTGATAATCCGATCAGTAGCGCTAGATAGATTAACAATCAAATCTCGCGACACATGTAAATAATCCTCACCAACTTTTGTTAATGCTAGTTGGTTAGGTGCTCTGACAAATAATTTATCGCCTAGTAGGTCTTCAAGATTTTTAATCTGATGGCTAATCGCAGTTTGGGTTAAGTTTAATTCTATTGCAGCTTTAGTAAAGCTTGAGTTCCTTGCAACAGACTCAAATGATAATAAGCTTGTAATGGAAGGTAATTTTATTTTCATGTGGATTTTGTATTTAAATTTATCTGCATGAATTTAATTCATCATCCTATAGTAATAATTCATTTTAAACAACATTTTTACAGTATTAAACATGCTTAAATTAATAAAATAAATTTTTTAAAAAAAAGAGGATAAAAAATGTCTTTGTTTACCAATAGTAACAGAGTAAATTCTCGATTTATATATTTGATCGCCTTAATCTTTTTATTTTTCTTATATCCTATTGCAGCATTCTCCCAAAGTAATTATCCTAATCAACTAGTAAAAATTATTGTTCCGTTTGCAGCTGGCGGGCCAACGGATGGCATTGCGAGAAAATTAGCTTTGGCACTTTCTCAAGAAACAGGTAAATCATTTGTTGTCGAAAACAAGCCTGGTGCTCAGGGGGTGATTGGTACTGTGCAGGTAAAAGATGCTAAGCCAGACGGTTATACACTAATGGTAAATGAAACTAAAGGGCTATTTGCTATTTACCCAGCAATCACAAAACCGTCTCCTTTTGATGGAAGAAAAGACTTTACGCCAATTAGTTTAATTGCACATGGCCCTGTTTTTTTACTTGTAAATTCAAATCAACCGATTAAAAATTTCAAAGAATTAATCGAGCTTTCCAAAAACACGCCCAATGGCTTATCGTTTGGATCTGCAGGAGGCAAGGGACAATTTCCAACGCATGTTGGCCCCGAACTCCTTAAAATAAAGTATGGATTAAATGCTCAGAATATTGCTTATCGTGGTGGATCTCCAGCTTTAATTGATCTTGCGGCTGATCGTGTGCACTTTACTATGTCTACAGGATTAGTATCCGCGCAGCCTTTTATTGATTCTGGCAAAGTTAAGCCGCTAGCTGTTACCGGATTACAGCGCTCACTATCTCAGCCTAATGTTCCTACCTTTAGTGAATTAGGATATCCATTACCTGAAATAGATGAAGGTGTTATGTTTGCGTTTTGGGGCCCTGCGAACCTTCCGCCAGAGGTAATGAATTATTTAAATACAACTGTTAGTAAAGCTTTGCAATCCAAAGAGATGATTGACGGTTTAAAAGCCCTAGATTTGTTTATTCCGAAGAACCAGGGCCCTCAACATCATGGAGAATTAATGGATAAAGAAATTAAAACTTGGGGCAGTATTGCGTTAAAAATGAACCTGACGGATTAAAAGTTATGAGATGGGAATTATTTTCATGTACTTTATTTTTTAATCTTAATCCATGAAATTATTTCATTACCTCATGTTAACGATTCATCATAAAGGGGATTTTTAGCAAATTAAACATGCTTAAATAAACCATAAAATTATTATAAAAAAGGAGAAAAAAATGTCTTTGTTTTCTTATGGCAATAAAGTAAATATAAGCCTTTATCATTTGATCAGTCTAGTTTTTATTCTTGCTTTGTATCCTATCGCAGGATTCTCCCAAAGTAATTATCCTAATCAGCCTGTAAGAATTATTGCACCGTTTGCACCCGGTGGTCCAACCGATGGTATTGCAAGAAAATTAGCTTCGGCACTTTCTCAAGTAACAGGAAAATCATTCATTGTTGAAAACAAAACTGGTGCCCAAGGCATTATAGGAACAGTACATGTCAAAGATTCCAAGCCTGATGGATACACACTTTTGTTTAATGAAACTACTGGAGTATTTGCCATTAATCCAGCGATTACAAAACCACCGCCATTTGATAGTCGAAAAGACTTTACGCAGATAAGTTTAATTGCTTCTGGACCAATTTTTTTACTCGTCAATAGTAATTATCCGGTGAAAAATGTAAAAGAATTAATAGATCTATCTAAGAACACGCCTAATGGAATATCGTATGGTTCGGCAGGAGGTATGGGGCAATTTCCAACGCACGTTGCCCCTGAGCTAATGAAAATGAAGTATGGTTTACAAGCTCAGAATATAGCCTATCGCAGTGCAGGCTTAGCTCTAATTGACCTTGCTGGAGAGCGTGTTCAGTTTGTAATGTCTACCGGACTAGTTGCTGCGCAGCCGTTTATTGACTCTGGTAAAGTCAAGCCGATCGCTGTTACAGGAATGCAACGATCACCAACTCAGCCCAATATTCCAACCTTTTATGAATTGGGATACCCATTTCCTGAGTTAGATGAAGGTGCTATGTTTGCATTTTTTGGCCCGGCGAATTTACCGTCAGATGTAATGAATTATTTAAATGGGGCTGTTAGTAAAGCATTGCAAAATAAAGAGATGGTTGAAAGTTTAAAAGCTTGGGCTTGGACAATTTCTAAGAATCAAGGCCCTCAACACCATGCTGAATTTATGGATAAAGAAATTAAAACATGGGGAAGTATCGCGGTAAAGATGAATTTAGCGGAATAATACGTTGAACAATAGTTCAAAGTCCTTGAGACATGAAATATCTCCAGCAGAGTGGGAAGTTAGGATAGAGCTAGCGGCTTGTTATCGATTGTTAGCACATTTTGGATTAAGTGATTTATCCTATAACCACCTATCGGCAAGAGTTCCTAGTTTCCCAGATTTATTTTTAGTCAAGCCAACTCAATTTTTCTTTGAAGAAGTGACAGCTTCATCTCTACTCAAATTTGATTTTTTAGGCAATTCATATCAGGATAGTCCACCGAATCGAGGCGGTGCGCACATCATTCACGGTGGAATACTTCAAGCAAGACCCGACTTAAATGTAGTTTTTCACACGCATAGTCCAGCCAATGCCGGAGTGTCTGCTCAAAAGCATGGTTTATTGATGTTATCTCAACATGCGATGCCCTTTTTCAAGCGGATTGCTTATCATGACTTTGGTGGGTTTGAGTTCAATGAGGATCAACGAGAACCGATTATTCATAGTTTGGGTAGTTTTAATTATGCAATTTTACGAAATCATGGAGTACTTGTTTGTGGTCAGAATATTCCCCAAACATTTGTTGATTATCATTATTTAGAGACTGCGTGTAAGATACAAATTAATGCATTAGCGGGAGATAGTGAGGTCTCTATCATCGATGATACTGTTTGTGAAAAGGCGGCAGTGCAATATCAAAAGATCGATCCTAATGGTCGTGGTGGAAAAGACTGGCCAGCTTGCTTGCGATTATTAGAAAGACATTACCCTGACTATCGCACATAGTACATAGAATTAATTAACCAATAATAGACTGATACAAAATGGATGAAATAGAAAAGCCAGAATTTTCTCTGCAACATTTGGGGTGGGGTAGTGATATTGCTGCACAAATGTTGAGAAACTTAGGAATTAAATATATTGCATTAAACCCGGGAGCAAGTTACAGAGGCCTGCATGATAGTCTAGTTAATTACTTAGGTAATCGAGATCCACAAATTTTGTTGTGTTTACATGAAGACCATGTGATTTCAATTGCGCATGGATATGCGAAAGCCAGTGATGAAATGATGGCGAGTGTATTACATAGTAACGTTGGATTATTTCATGGTTTGATGGGAATATATAACGCCTGGTGCGATCGTATGCCAATCTTAATATTAGGGGCAACTGGGCCTGTAGTTCCAGAAAAGAGAAGGCCTTGGATTGATTGGATTCATACTTCTAAAGATCAAGGTGCTGTTCTCAGAAACTTCTCTAAATGGGATGATGAACCACGCTCGATACACGGTATTGTGCAATCGTTCTTACGCGCTAATCAAATAGCAAAAACAAAACCAAGTGCTCCCGTATATATATGTCTTGATGCAGGGCTTCAAGAAGAGGCTTTGACTGAGAGTGTTGAGATACCATCAGTCAACCGGTTTGCACCAGCAAAAGACCCAAGTCCATCACATGAGCAACTACAAGAAGCAGTTCAATTTCTAACCAATGCAAATAAACCATTGATACTGATGGGTAGAGTTTCAAGGAGTTCTAAAGGATGGAAAGAGCGTATTCGTTTAGCACAGACTCTAGGCGCATCCGTATTAACATCAATTCGAGAACGTTCAGCCTTTCCTACGGATCATCCATTACATGTGGCACACCCATTTTTTTGGCTGACAGCAAAAGCTAAAGAAGCTGTTAGCTCTGCGGACTGTATATTGAGTTTGGATTGGCCTGATTTAAATGGTACATTAGAGCAAACGTTTTCTGATGTAACAATGTTCTCTGGAAAAATGATTCATGTATCTTTAGATAGTGTTTTGCACAATGGATGGAGTATGGATTATTTTGCACTATCACCTGTTGATTTACTGATCGCATCTGGCGTAGATCAATTTGTAAGTGATTTGATACCTTTAATTGAAGATTTCACTAAAGCTAAAAAACAGACTCCTATTTTATTAAAGCAACAGCCGAATCTTAGTTATAGTCAAAATACTAACCATGAAATTTCTCCCCATGATATTGAAGTTGCTTTAGCTAAGGTACGAGGAGAAGATTTATTCACGCTTGCTCACGTCACTATAGGTTGGGTAGGGGACGCATACCACTTTAGAGATCCTTTAGATTTTCTTGGTCATGACGGTGGTGCGGGACTTGCGGCCGGACCAGGCATTACAGTAGGTGCTTCTTTAGCGCTGAAAGATACAAAGCGGATTGTGGTTTCGGTTCTTGGTGATGGTGATTTTGTACAGGGTGTATCTGCTTTATGGACAGCTGCACATTATAAGTTACCAGCTTTGTACATAATTTCTAATAATCGATCTAACTTTAATGATGAAATTCATCAACAAACAGTGGCCATACATCGCAATCGCCCAGTTGCTAATCGATGGATTGGACAGCGTATCGATGATCCGTGTATCGATATATCTGCACTTGCAAAAGCCCAGGGTGTAATGTCTGAAGGCCCAGTAACTGACTTATTGGACCTAGAAAACGCATTAAGAAGAGGACTTGAAGTAGTGCGTGCAGGTCAGCCTTATTTAATAGATGTACATGTTAAGCCTGAGTATACAAGCGTACCTTTATCTCGTGGAAAGTGAACTTTAATGATAAATAAACTCTCAATGATTATCCTTGGGTTCATGATTTGCTTGCTTGGGTTTGGAAAAGAAGTGTTTGCAGAACTTCCATCGGAATTTCCAACTAAACCTGTCAAGTTAATCGTACCGTATGGACCTGGAGGAGCGGTGGATATTACTGCTAGGATTTTAGCAAAAGATCTTTCTAGTATGTGGGGTCAACAAGTTATTGTCGAAAATAAGCCTGGCGCTGCTGGTATGATTGCTGCCAATACGGTAGCAAAATCTAGTCCTGATGCTTATACACTTTTGATCACTGATGATGGCGTATTAATTAGTATGCCGCAGATTCAAAAAAATATACCCTATGACCCCCTCAATGATTTACTACCAATTGGTATGGTATGTATGTTTCCTTATGTGATTGTTACCAACCCAAAAACAAACATCAAATCAATGAATGATTTTGTTTCAGTTGCCAAAGGATCACAAAAAGGCCTAGATTATGCAACTAATGGAGTTGGTAGCACGCATCATTTAACCTGGGAATCCTTTCAAAAAACTGCTGGCATTAAGTTAAATCACATACCCTATAAGGGAGCAGCTTCAGCCCTACAAGATGTTGTTGCTGGAGAAGTTTCTATGATGATTGTGGCTGTTTCAACCGCATTACCCTTTATGAAAGAAGGTCGTTTGGTACCAATTGCTATTGGTAGTCTTGATCGGTTATCCAGCATAGCTAACGTACCCACAATTTCTGAATCAGGTTATCCGGGATTTGAAGCAATTGCTTGGCAAGGTATATTGGCAAGCAGAGGTACCCCTAATGCATTAATAGAAAAGATAAGTAATGACTTGAGGAAGATAACACAAAGTTCTTCCTATAAAGAGGCATTAATTCTAAGAGGGACGGAATCAAGGACTAGTAGCGCGTTAGAAATGAGTCGGCGAATTAAAGTCGAATTTGATAAAACAAGCTTACTGATCAAGAGTTTAAATATTCAATTAGATTGAATTTATGGGGGGAGAGCTATGCGTACCTTTAAGAATTTTTTAATTTTTACCCTTTTATTGTTTTCAGTACAGAGTATTGGACAATCTTTTCCGAACAAGCTCGTAAAAATTATTGTTCCTTATGGGGCAGGTGGAATTAGTGATATTGCTGCGAGAATCATTGCAAATAAATTATCTCAGATGTGGCAGCAGGCCGTTATTGTTGAAAATAAGGTAGGGGGTGGAGGGTTGATTGCAATGAATTCAGTTGCAAAATCTGACCCAGATGGCTATACATTGCTTGTAGCTACTGTCGCTGAGTTTACGATTGCCCAACATTTAAATAAAAATCAAGGTGCCAAAACAGGTTATGAATTTATCCCCATATCACTTTTATTAGATACGCCGATGCTAATCGTGGTTAACGCAGATAAAAATATCAATTCTGTATCGCAGTTAATCAAACAGTCGCAAGGACAGGCTGGAGGGATATCATTTGCATCCCCTGGCATTGGGACATTAAATCACTTAATGGGTGAACGTTTTGCAACTGAGTCAGGTGCTAAATTAGTACATATTCCCTATAAGGGAGGGGCTCAGGCGGTATTTGCGGTTGTGAGTGGAGAAGTTCCTGTTGGAGTGGCCGGAGCTGCTGTAGTAACTTCCTTTATTGAATCTGGTAAGGTTAAAGTTCTTGGTGTGGCATCTCGGCAGCGCTTAAAGGAGCATCCCGATTGGGCCACCTTAGTAGAGTCAGGCTTACAAGATTTTGTTGAATCTAATTGGGTTGCCGTTGCAGCACCTCAAGGAGTATCTAAAGAAATTATTCAAAAAATGAATGTAGATATTAATAAAATCTTACTACTTGAGGATGTTAAAGAGCAAATCATTAAATTAGGAGCCGAACCAGTGGGCTCATCCTCAGAAATATTAAGTGAAAGAATAAAAAAAGATTTTGATAGATATGGAAAATTGATCGATAAATTAAAACTTAAATTAGAGTAGTCTTGATTAAAGAATTTATATTTTTAGCAACATATAGAAGACTTATATTTTTAACCCTTCAAAAGAAAATTTTTATCATTTAAAATTGTTTAAATCAATAAGCTTTGAACCTGATATTTTAGAAACTTTAAAATAATTGCTATAAGTTTTTTATTTTTTTATTGAATTAAAAAGTATGTAATTTATATATCATTTTTTAAATTGTCTAAAACCCATTTTTTGAAGTTTTTAACTTTAGGCATATTTGATACTTCTTTAGGAGAGACCAATTGATAACTATTAATGGACTTAGTCCTTATTTGAAATGGCTCAATCAAAATGCCTTTTTTTAGATCTTCTTGCACAACTGAAGATCTTCCTAATGAAATTCCAAGTGAATCAATGGCACATTGAATATTTGTAATGAAATAATCGCAGTTAATGCTTGAAAGTAACTCCATATTATTATAACCAGATGCCTCCAACCAAAAAGGCCATTCATCCCCTAATACTGGACAAGATGATCTAATAATTATAAAGTTTTTGAGATCCTTTGGCGTATTTAACTTCTTATTAAATTTTAATAAATTAGGACTGCAGACCGGAAAAACCTCCTCAGGACCGAGGCTTTCTGAGTCTAAACCATTCCACTTTCCTACACCATGCCAAATTCCAACATCAAAATTTCTTTTTAAGGTGTCATTTAGTGTATGGATAGTGTTTATCTTAATTTCTATATTAGGATAAAGGGCCCTAAATTTATATAAGTTCGGAATTAATTTTTTTATTGCAAATGCACCTAAACATTCAACTGTTAAAGTGTTTGCCCTCGTTTCTGTCGCCGCATTATCTGATGCATTAGATAGAATAATAATTGCTTCTCTAATAGAGGACAAATAAATCTTGGCATTATCAGTCAAAGCGATGCCATTTGAATTCCTAATGAAAAGACTTGTACCAAGCAGCTCTTCTAAATTTTTAATCTGATGACTAACCGCTGTTTGTGTTAGGTTAAGCTCAATAGCCGCTCGAGTAAAACTTAAATATCGAGATGTTGCCTCAAATGCAAGAAGACTTGAAATAGATGGAATTTTTTTATTCATATCTAATTTTATAGTATTTAAAGATCAAATTAATTCAAGTATAAAAATAAATCATACCCTATGAATATATGTATTTAGTATATTTTTAAAATATAAAATATACTAAAAAAATTATAAGGAGTCACAGTAATGTCTAATAATAATCAAAGTCTTGAACAGATTCCATCAGGTTTTTTATTGAATACATGGTATGTGGCAATGTGGGTTTCTGACCTTCCTAAGCAGAAGCTCATTTCTAAAACAATTCTAAATGAACCAGTAGTTTTTTTTCGTAAAGAGGATGGTTCAGTTGCAGCAATTACAGATAGATGTTCTCATCGGTTTGCTCCATTATCAATGGGAAAAATTATTCCAGGTGACATAATTCAATGTATTTATCATGGCTTAGAATTTTCAGCTAATGGTAAATGTGTTAATAATCCTCATAATCCTTGTACGATCCCTGAAAAAGCTCACTTAAAAAGCTATCCTGTGGTAGAAATGTATTCATTGATTTGGATCTGGCTAGGTGATAAAACGGCTGACAATACCTTAATACCTGACTATAGTTGTTTAATTAATAGGCCTGAATTACACGTAACGGATCCAGGCTATATTAAGGTAAATTCAAACTATCAATTAGTAGTAGATAATTTACTAGATTTAAGTCACACATCATATGTTCATGCTGGAATATTAGGTAATTCTCAGACTGTTGATGCAGATATAAAAGTGGATCAAATTGGTGAGGTAGTTTCTGTTAGCAGACCATCGATTAATGCAGAAACTCCTGGTATTTTAAAAATGATGAGTCCGGTAGGGTTTGAAAAAGGTGATCAATGGAGCACCATATCATGGTTTTGCCCAAGTAATTTAATATTAGAATTTGGTGTAAGCAAACATGGAGAACCCAAGGAAAAAGGTACAGGATACTTTGCTATTCATTTATTGACACCCGAAACAGAGACGACAACGCACTACTATTATTCAGCAGCTAGATGGAATGTTTTAACTATTGGAGATCAAAATAATTCAGAAATTCGTGAAAAAATCTATAAATTAAGAACTTTTGCTTTTGCTGAGCAGGATGTACCTGTTATTGAGGCTCAACAGAAAAATATGGATATTGCAAAATATCTTTTAAAGCCTACTCTCTTATCGATAGATGCTGGGCCTACACGATATCAACGGATCTTACAAAAAAAAATAGCTGAAGAAAAATAATTAATAATTTATATATATGAGTTTTATTAATTCTTTTCTTAATCTAAAAATTAGTTCAATCGAATTAGTTGCAGAAGATGTTTTAACGATTGAACTTGAGCCAATTGATGATAACTTGTTACCAAACTATAAACCTGGATCTCATATTGATATTCATATTTCCTCAAATCTTATAAGAAAATATTCAATTTGTACTAAGGATTTAAGTCAAGAAAAATATAGGCTGGCAATCTTGCGTGAACAAAACTCCAAAGGTGGATCTGAAAAAATATTTAAAGATTTTAAATTAAATCAAATAATTAAAACAAGTGCGCCGATCTGTAATTTTAATTTAGAATCATCTGCTAAAAAATCTTATTTATTTGCTGGAGGTATTGGGATAACGCCTATACTGTCAATGGCATATGCTTTAGATTCTAAAGGAGCCAATTTTGAACTTTATTATTTTTGTAGAAGTAAAGGTAAAGCTGCTTTCTATAAAGAGATTGTTGATTCAAAATTTTCAAATAATACTTATGTATATTTTGATAGTGATACTAAAGGAATTAGATTTCAAAAAGAAAAACTTTTGCAAGGGTTAGCTGTTGATACGCATATTTATATTTGTGGGCCAACAGGATTTATGGATTTTATAAAAACGCAGGCAATTGATTGTGGTTATTCATCAAGCCAGATACATACTGAATATTTTAAATCTAATTTAGAAAAAAATGGCGCCTCATTCAAGGTTTATGCTAAAAAATCAGGACTAAGTATTGATGTATTAGAAAATCAAACTATCGCACAAGCATTACATACAATTGGTATAAAAATTGAATTATCATGCGAACAAGGTGTTTGTGGCACATGTTTAACTCCTGTATTAGAAGGGGTACCGGAGCATCGTGACTTATACCAAACTGATGAAGAAAAAGAAAAAAACTTATTTATAGCACTCTGTTGTTCTCGTGCTCTAACAAATAGTTTAGTTCTCAATATTTAAAAAAGTGATTTATTAATGAATAATCAAATTTATGATGTAATTATTGTTGGTGCTGGCTCTGCAGGTTGTGTTCTTGCAAATAGATTGACAGAAGTTAATGGCCTTAATGTTCTTTTAATTGAGGCTGGCAAAAAAGATAATAAGGAATTGTTGCATATTCCAGCAGGATTTAATTATGTTGCGTTTGATGAAAGATATATTTGGGATTACAAAACAGTTCCTGAGCCAGGGTTGAATGGTAGAAGTATTGATTATGTAAGAGGGCGAGTTCTTGGAGGCTCTAGTAGTGTAAATGCAATGGTTCACATTAGGGGTAATAAAGGTGATTTTGAAGAATGGAAAAATTTGGGGTGCGATGGCTGGGGATGGGATGATGTTTTACCTTATTTCATAAAGAGTGAAAATCATTGTGATGGAGCAAGTGATTTACATGGAGTTAAAGGGCCATTAAAGATAACACTATCTCAAAAACATCCTAGCTCAGATATTTTCTTAGATGCGATGATTAGCGCTGGAATTAAAAAAGTATTAGACTTCAATACACCATCACAAGAGGGGGCAGGTTATTATCATCAAACTGTAAGTAATGGCCGACGTCAAAGTTCTTCAATTGCATATTTGTCTCTTGCTGCCAAAAGGTCGAATTTAACTATAAAAACAAATTTAGTAGTTGAGCGTGTAGAGTTTGAAGGATTATTTGCATCTGGTGTTTGGATAAGAACTCAAGATGGTAAAAATATTTTACTTAAAGGTAAAAATATAATTCTCTCTGGTGGAACTGTCGGTAGTTCACAAATTTTAGAGCTCTCTGGCATTGGCTGTGCAGATCGCTTAAATAAACTTGGAATTAAATGTGTAGTAGATCGTCCCCAAGTAGGAGAGAACGTTCAAGATCATTACCAATCTCCTATAGTCGTAAATGTATCTCATCTTGAGTCCTTAAACGATTATGTTAGACCACTTGCTATGCTAGGTCAAATTGTCCGCTACTATTTAAAAAAAGATGGCCTTTTAGCCTTTAATGCCACACAAGTAGGAGCTTTCGTAAAAACATCAACTAATCTAGATTACCCTGATCTGCAGATACTTTTTGCACCAGCCGCGCTAGATCCCGCTGCTCATCCAAGAAAATTAGATATTAATCCAGGATTAACTGCTATCGTATGTAATTTAAAACCAGAATCTAGAGGGTACATTCATATTAAGTCTAAGAATATTGATGATTACCCAGAAATTGAGGGTGGTTATTTAAAAACGCCATTTGATAGAGAAATGATGTTGAAAGGTTTCCATCTCCTGAGAAAAATCTTTTCTCAGCCAGTAATTAGTAAATATATCACTAAAGAAAAAGCTCCTGGATCTAGTATTCATTCAGATGAGCAAATATTAGAATTTTGTATGAAAAAAGGAGATTCTGTTCATCATCCCGTTGGCTCATGCCGCATGGGGACAGATGATAATGCCGTTGTCGATACATCATTAAAGGTTAGGGGCGTTAATAAGCTATACGTAATAGATGCTTCTATTATGCCAAAAATCATTTCTGGAAATACTAATGCCACCACAATCATGATTGCTGAGAAAGCTTCACAAATGTTAAAAGATAATAATTTTAATTAATATGTATAAACAGGAGATCACAAATGAATATAAGTTTAAAAAAGAAATTAATCAGTTTTATTTTAGGGATGCTAGTAACTATCTCGTATAACAGTAATGCTCAAATCTCAAATCAGGAAATTAGAATAGGATTTTCTACTGATCTAAGTGGACTATATTCCGACCTTGATGGTCCTGGAGCTGTTGAGGCAGTCAAAATGGCTATTGCTGATTTCGGTGGAAATCTAAATGGAAAAAAAATTGATTTGTCAATCCTAAATCACCAAAATAAACCAGAAATTGCTTCTGTAAAAGCACGGGAGTGGGCAGACTCTAATTTTGATCTATTACTAGGTGGAGTCAATTCAGGAGTTGCTTTAGCCATATCAAAAATTGCGGCAGAGAAAAAAGTTGCATTTATATCAGTTGGTGGTGGAACCGCTCGGTTAACAAATGAAGAGTGTACGCCATATACAATTAATTATGTTTTAGATACGATTGCACAAGCTAGAGTAGTTGGAAAAGCAGTAACTAGTAAAGTCGGTAAAACATGGTATTTTTTAGTAGCTGATTATGCTTTTGGACATTCTCTAGAAAAAGATACCACAGAGGTGGTACTTGCAGGTGGTGGTAAAGTCGAGGGATCTATTCGTCATCCAGTTGGGTCAAGCGACTTTTCCTCATATCTCTTAAGAGCTCAATCCTCAAAAGCTTCCATTTTAGCTTTTGCAAATGCTGGTTCAGATTTACATAATTCAGTTAAAGCAGCCACTGAATTTGGTATAGATAAGTCGATGAAGATGACAGCTATGATGCAATTTATTACAGACACTCACACATTAGGTTTACCAACTACTCAGGGTATGTTCTTATCTGATGCATGGTATTGGGATTTAAATGAAGAGACTCGTGCTTGGTCAAGAAGATTTTTTGAAAAAATGAAAAAAATGCCTACGGTTTTGCAGGCAGGTGCCTATTCAGCAACATATCAATATCTAAAAGCCGTAAAAGAAATTGGAACTGACGATAGTGCTAAGGTAATTGCTCATATGAAAACTATAAAAATAAATGATTTTTTTGCTAAAAATGGCTATATAAGACCTGATGGAAGAATGATCCACGAATATTATCTAATGGAGGTAAAAAAACCATCTGAAAGTAAATACCCATGGGATTACTATAAAGTAATTGAACGCGTTCGTGGAGAAGATGCCTTTAACACTAAAGCAGAATCAAAGTGTAACCTCTGGAAATAGTTTAAATTATTTTATATATTTCTTGAAATAAAGCCTTAATCTTGAAACCGCCCTTGTTAAATTTATTATTAAACAAATTTAACAAGTAGTGATTTCAAGATGTAAATAATTTTGTTTCCTAATAAGAGTTGGTCTCTAAACGTTTAATTGTTAGCAACAGGACAATATCGTCTAGATAAATCTTATATTCGAATACCTGTTTTGTAAGAAACATAGGATAGGTACAAATCTTGCTTCGTTCGTGACTAAGGTAATCGTATCCACCAGAACTTTGCTGTGTGGCTCCCCGACCTGGACTCGAACCAGGGACCTGCGGATTAACAGTCCGTCGCTCTACCAACTGAGCTATCAGGGAATATAAGTTATTATAGCAGTTTTTTAATGGATTTTAGATGCAAATCAACTAATTACAACATATTATAAATGATTATTGTAATGCATTTAGAAATCCTATCAAGAATTCATACCAAGACCTTTTTTGATGGCATTTTTCTTTTGCTCTAGAGTAAAACCAATCCTAACATAAGCAGAAATTACAATCAGTTCCGTGCATAATTTATGCATAAAGTCAGATAAAAATCTCTCTCGAAAGGTTCTTGTCTATAACAACTCTGCAGTAAGTGTGGTTGTTAATGAATAAACATATGAAAATCATCATCGGCCTAGTATTGCTTGCGACTTGCAATTTTCTCTTCGCCCAAACGTATCAGATTAATTTTGAACATGGCTCAGAAAAAACACAAATACCAACTGTTTTTTGGTCAAAACCTAATTCAAAAGTAGTTTTGATTTTCATTCCTGGCGGTAGTGGTAGCTTCGGTATTACCAAGAAAATTGATCCAAAACCTTCTTGGTTGTTGGCAGAATTATTTAACTATACAAATAGCTCAATTGATATTGCGTTTATGGATTCGCAATTTTCACTTCAGGGCGATGTTGGCGATTCCTATACACGATGGGCTGCCAGAAGAGAGCTTGCGCATATCGAGCGTATAAAAACGGTGATTAACTTTTATAAAGCAATGACTTCAAAACCTATTTTTTTAATAGGGCATAGTAACGGAAGTTTGAGTATTGCAGAGTTTCTGAACCAATCTTCTGATCATCAAAAATTGATTTCTGGAGTGATCTTTAGCGGTAGTCGGAATGAGACAGAATTAAAGCAAAAGATTTCGTTACCTGTATTAGTCTTACATCACAAAAGTGATCCAAATCGCTGGACTACGCCTTCTGCTGCTCAAAATTTATTTTTACAAGTACAGCAGAAGAGCTCTTCGATTACGGAACTTCAATGGGTAGAGGGTGGCAAAGATGTAACTTGGGGTGACCCAACTCATACTGGGCGCCATATGTATAACGAAGCTTTAGATGAAGCGGCACAAAGTATTCAAAAGTTTCTTGAAAAAGTAACTTCCAATTAAGGTATTTATGATTCATTGGTTTTTCCGAGCTTCTATGATCAAACTTGGTAGGGAGATTTAATGCCAAAACGAATATTCATCGTATTATTTTTTACGCTGTTTCAAATGCATAGAGGTTGCATTGCTCAGGGGATTGCTGAGCAGAAGTTAAGATCCGCACCATCTGGTATTCAAGCTATGGCTCAGATTCCAGCAGGGGTGTTTACGATGGGCTCGAACCATGGGCCTGATGACGAAAAACCTGCTCACCGAATTTTTTTATCTAGTTATTCGATAGATCGATACCCCGTTACAAATTTTCAATTTGCCCAATTTTTAAATGCGGTCGGCCTTCGGAATACAAATAACGAGCGTTTATTTGATGAAGACGATAATGATGCACGGATTCATTTAATTGATCGTCTTTGGCAAGCAGATATTGGTTTTGAAGATCATCCTGTAGTTGAAGTTTCATGGGTTGGTGCACGTGATTATTGCTTATGGTCTGGTAAAAAATTACCTACTGAGGCGCAGTGGGAAAAGGCTGCGCGCGGCACTGATGAGCGCAAGTTTCCTTGGGGTAATAAGGCACCCACAGCGCCGACTACCCTTTACGCTCAATACGCGGCCCGTTTTAATGACACAGTTCCAGTGACAATTTCAACCAAAGGGGCTAGTCCATATGGAGTAATGGATCTCGTTGGTAATGCTTGGGAATGGGTCTCTAGTGCCTATAAGCCTTACCCATTTGATTCGAATGATGGACGTGAAGATCCGCAAGCGGGTCCAGTCAGAGCAACTCGAGGTGGAGGGCATGACTCACCCTTGTCAGAAATAACGACTACCCAACGAGGTAAAAACTTATCTCGTAATCCGGCGGCTGGGCACCATAACATTGCGTTTCGGTGCGCCAAGTAGATTACCCTGGTAAAGGCTATGCTATTTGAAAATAATAGCGCTCTTTCGGAAGGAGCTCATTATGCAGAATAGGATATAGTTTGGAGTATGACAAATACATCCAAACCTATAAAAAAAGATTCATCCGCTCATGTGACTCATGGGAACAC
>Ga0214919_10000746_pt1 | contig 55810 bp, 84 predicted proteins | sample LL1503_MetaG_FD_177994 | JGI IMG/M metagenome (GOLD analysis project Ga0214919, IMG submission 177994) | Freshwater microbial communities from Lake Lanier, Atlanta, Georgia, United States - LL-1503 | ecosystem: Environmental > Aquatic > Freshwater > Lake | place: USA: Georgia | collected... | reverse complement strand
GGATGTCATCCTGAAAGTGAACAATTCTGGTACGACAGTTACTCATGGATGCGTGGTCGATATCACAGAGGCCAACATCATACTCTATTGTTAGACTTTGTGGATCAAATGTTTGTAACAAAATAGTAACACAAATATGCCTAAATACTAGATGCAGAAAACGTATCGCAGTATTTTTATCAGTGATGTGCACCTTGGCACAAGAGACTGCAAGGCAGAAGAACTAAACAATTTTTTAAAGCACAACTCATGCGATACCCTATACCTAGTTGGTGATATCATTGATGCGTGGAAGATACAACAAAACAAGTGGCGTTGGAAACAAAGCCACACCAATGTCGTTCGTCGCGTTCTTGGTCACGCTAAACGTGGCACTAGGGTTGTATACGTGGCTGGAAATCATGACGAATTCCTGCGTCCGATGATACCATATGCAGCCTCATTCGGCACAGTAGAAATTTGCAATCAATGTGAACATATAGGTGCAGACGGCCGACACTACCTTGTGGTACACGGTGACTTGTTTGATGGCATCACCCGACTGGCACCGTGGCTGAGTTTTTTGGGAGACCGAGCATATGACTTTATCTTGGGACTTAATAGTAGATTTAATTGGATCCGCCATCGTATGGGTTTTGGTTACTGGAGTCTTAGCCAGTTTCTTAAGCATAGGGTCAAAAAAGCCATTGACTTCATGTTTCACTTTGAAAGGAATCTTGCGGCCTACTGCAAGAAAAGAGGATTTGATGGCGTGGTGTGCGGTCACATCCATCACGCAGAAATAAAAGAGATTGATGGTGTGACCTACATGAACGATGGTGACTGGGTAGAATCGTGTACGGCATTGGTAGAACATCATGACGGACGCTGGGAAATTGTAACATGGACACGAAAAAATGACCAAGAAGATATTGATAATAACAGACAACTTGCCGGATCAAATTAATGGGGTGGTCACCACTTACAAGAACATCGAGACTTGTGCGGTACTGGATGGTTATCATGTTGATTATATTGATCCCGGGAGGTTCCGCTACATTAATTGCCCTCGCTACCACGAAGTCAAGATTGCCTATCCCAGGAACTTGGGCGCGAAGATTGAGGAGATTGCTCCGGATTATATCCACATCGCCACAGAAGGTCCTTTGGGTCTGTGGGCTAGAGCATATCTTTCACTGGGTAATATTCGCCACAATACCGCTTATCACACTAAATTTCCTGAAGGGCTCAAAAAGTTATTTGGAATACCTGAGTCTCTTACCTGGCGTTTTGTACGATGGTTTCATAAACATAGTGGCAAGGTTCTAACCACAACAGACTCCATGGTTCGAGAATTGCAAGCACATGGGTTCAATGGAGAAGTTATTCCCTGGACCCGCGGTGTTGACCGTGACGTATTCCATCCAGGACACAGGGTAAAAACAACCAGCAGATATCTCTTGTGTGTGAGCAGAGTAAGCAAAGAAAAGAATCTAGAAGCATTCTTTGAAATGGATTATCCTGGCTATCTCAAAGTCATGGTAGGCGATGGTCCCATGCTAGAAACCTACCAAAAAAAATATCCTGATGTGCATTTTACAGGATTCAAAACAGGCGAGGATCTAGCACGTTATTATGCCAACGCAGAAGTGTTTGTGTTTCCTAGTGAATGGGAAACCTTTGGTATTGTGATGATTGAAGCCATGGCCTGCGGAACTCCAGTGGCGGCTTATCCTGTTCAAGGGCCCGAAGATGTGATTGATGAAGGCATCACTGGCTGTATGAATCCGGATCTAAAACAGGCAGTTACTGACTGTTTATTTTTAAATAGACAGAAAGTATGGGAAGGTAGTCAACGTTGGAGTTGGGAGAGAGCATGGGAAATCTTCCGAGACAACCTCACTCCCAACCACTTGTGGACCAAATAAATTAACCAAAGGAAAATCATGAAAGACATACTAGAAACACTACGCGAACAACGCTGGGACGACCATCGTTATTATCATCACAGCAGAATCAACCAATTTTTGCACTTGATATCGGCCACAAGTTTTTTGATTGCTTATGTTTACTTGTTCATTGATCCTGTTGTGAGTGCCTATGTGGCCTGGTTGATTGCCATGACCACTCGTCAGGCCGGACACTTTTTCTTCGAGCCGCACGGCTATGACGAGTACAACAATGCCACGTTTGAATACAAGGAAAAAATCAAGATTGGATTCAACCTCAAACGCAAGCGAGTGCTGATGGCCTGTTTTGTAGCTGTGCCTTTGCTGGCCTTCTTTGATGCTGAGTTGATGAACCTGCTGATTCCCGACAACGATCCTATGACATTTGTGAATCGTGTGGGCATGGGCTGGTTATGGTTGGGTTTGGCAGGTGTTGTGTTTAGAATGATTCAACTCACTGCTATACAAAGTCGTCGAGTTGCCTTGGTTTGGTGTTTGAAGATATTGACTGATCCATTCCATGACGTGTGGATTTATCGCAAGAGCCCTATATACTTGATGCAAGGTCAGTTGATTGATCCTGATCTAAAGCAAGACTACACCTGATTACGCAATCGGGCAAGTCCTAGCAGCCTAAACAAGCCCAGCCACATCCAGCCTATATCAAACTCAAACCAATTCTTGCTGAGTTTGGGACTCGCTGGGTCCAGGTGGTGGTTGTTATGCAACTCTTCGCCACCAATGACAATGCCCCAAGGACTAATATTACGACTATGATCTTTAGTATGTCCATTTCTATATCCTATCCAATGACCTACGCCATTAATAACACCTGCGGCCCAAAACGGAATCCATATCATTTGTATGCCCCAGATCAAAGGCCCCCACCAACCAAATATCAAGGTGTCGAGCACAAAGAGAATGCCAATGCCAAGTCTACTGTGAGGCTGGTATACGTGAAGCTCCATCCAATCAGCAGGAGTACCACGACCGTATGTGTCAACCATGACCGAATCTTTTGATGCCGCATGATATAACCATGCTCCTTTGAAGAAAACTCTCTTAATTCCATACACATGTGGTGAGTGTGGATCTCCCGCCTGGTCACTGAATCTGTGATGCTTGCGGTGTATGGCCACCCACTGTTTAGTTACCATGCCTGTGGTTAGCCACAGCCAAAATCTCATGAAGTGTTCTAGCACAGGATGAAATTCAATGCCTCGGTGGGCCTGGCCGCGATGCAAATACAGCGTGACACAAATGATAGTAATGTGTGTCATTACCAGGGTTGCAATTAGTTCAGTCATAGTTTATTTACTCATATGTATGTGCTTTTGTTTTATACAAGGCATTTTAAATACTTTCTATGAGCAGTATCTTTGAAGAACTAAACGACCTAATCGCAGAGAACTCAGTGGGTAAGGTGCTGGGTGTTACTCTGTTGATTTTGGTATTTTCAGGAGCCGTTGCTCTTGGATTTGCCTATTGGATAACACACAGACATTGATTATCTGCCTGTATACTTTTTAGGCTCTGCTTCGGCTCTTCGTTGTGCTTCTGACTTGGGTATTATACCTGTACCCAGTTGAGGATACTTTTGAATTCTATCCTGTATCACCCAAGCAAACATCAGACCAATTGATGCCGCAATAATAATACCCATCACTCCCCATATGGCATTGGCCCATATGGCATCTAGGCGTCGGCGTTTCCTGATAGCCCGAATGTGATCTTCCTTCATCTGCTGAGCAACAAGAATTTTTTGTTGCTTGCCCATGACCTTCATCATTTCTTCAACTTCGGTGTGTAGCGCACCCAGTTCGGGAGGGCTTTGATACACCATGATTTCACGCAGTTCGGTGCCCATCTGTTCCAGTTGTTTGCGCATGAGCACACGTTGCAAGGCACGTTTGCCCAGGCTGGCATCACCCGCATAGATTTCGTGTTGGCTGTGCTTTTCTTCTTCTTCAAAGATGGCCATGCACTTGTAGTAGTTGTCGTAGTAGGTGCCAAGGTGCTCACCTAGTTCAGTGTAGATGCCCACAGTCTCGCCATCACGTTTGTTCAGTTCAATGATGCGATTTTTTTCTTTTACAAATTGATTGCGTTGTTCAACAGTGGCAGTTTTACCTTTGGCTTCGTATGCACCGTGAAACTGCTCGTCGAGATCCTTGAGCACAGCCTTGACGTCACCGGCAGCACCCTTGATGTCTTTGTATAGTTGACAGCCTTTTTTAACAGCGGCCACAGCGCCATTGGCTAGAGCAAAGAGGGTTATGGGATCCATTACTTGACCTCTTTCTTCAAGCGATACTCAACACAGATTAATGTTCTGTTGTTGACATTGCCTATCCAAGCCGTTCTAACACATTCAGCAACGCCGTGATTGAGTCTGACTTCTCGTTCTCGAGCAGGTAGTTCTCGTGCTACACTGGGTCGATCGCCACCGTACATGGGTGAACTTGATACCATCGCAGAAGCACATAGTATTAGCAATAATACTAAGATTACGGTTCGGTAGATGGCTCCATATTTTTTCATTATACCTCATGCCCTTGTGGTCAGGGCTTGAAGTATTTACAGGAGTCTTGCTCTAGATTAAACTGGGTTTAAAATAGTGTGGGGATCCAAAGCCAGATAGCCTGACTCATCAGTACCATTGCGATGCCACCAACATACAAACTGGCTGTGTACAAGCGATTGTTAACTGCCAATATACTAGCCGATAATAACACAATGGCAATCTGGAATAGACTGCCAGCAAACGTATACCAAGGGCTACGTTGTTTTGCCACAGCACGATCTGCTTCTAATGCACGTGCCTTGGCCATTAGTTCTTTCTTGCCTTCGCCTGTGGCAGGATCTGATTCGTACCTGGCAATCTTCTTGCTGAGTGAATGTACCTTGTTCACATCCTTGCGAGCCATGGCATCATCCAAGGCCATTTCAGCCAAGGTGCCTTTGATCGATTTTGCTTGATAAAATGCCCAGGTGTTGTTGGCTTCGATTGTGTCGTTTAAGATTCGACCCGAGTTGCCGTTGCCCATGTATGTGTTAATGGCCAAGAATGCGGCAAATACAACGATTACCCATCCTGCTTTGTCTTTGATAACGGCTTCACGTTCACTACGTGATAGTTGTTTTTGTTCTGCCATGACTATCTCCTTTGTAGTATTTATTGCTCATTAAAAAAGCCCCTTGCGGGGCTTGATTAGTTTGCTGGGGTCTTCTTTGCTCGGGGCTTTCGGGCTGCCACTGCTGGTTTTACTGCAGGTGCCGCCTTGGGCTTGGCCGGTGCTCTTGGCTTTTTAGCAGGAGCAGTTGCTACCACTGGAGCAGGTTCCGGAGCAATTTCACTTGCTTTGGGAAATGGCCAATCGGTGCTGGGCGCCTCAACTTTGTAAGGTGCCTCAGGTGCATCTGCTTTGGGCTTGCCAAGAAAGAATTCCTTGATTTTGTTTAACATAACGATCTCCTATAGAGTATTTAACCCTGATCGGTGTTGCCCAAACGCTTCTTCATAAAGTTTAGTAATAGCCCATATGCTGGCAAGAACACAACAAAGCCAACTAAAATCTTCAATAGACTTTGGCTCAGTGCAATCTCAGGCCAGTTAGCGGCCATGTACTCGTTTGCACCACCTTGGAAAGCAATACTGAAGAATACGTAACTGTCGATGAAGTTAGCAACAACCATGCTGAGTGCCGGAGCTGCCCACCATTGTTGTGTGAACTTTTCGCGAACATATTGGAACACATAAACGTCCAGCAAACAACCGATTAGGTATGCTGTGGCGGATCCAAAACCAATTCGTAATGCTACACTTTGTGGTGCGCCTTCTAACAGCACAACAGCAATACTGCCAATGATGGCAAGTGGATAGGCTGCCGCAATGGTTGCTCGAGCAATGCCTTTACCAATCAATCGTACTGTCAAATCTGTTGCCAAAATTACCAGGGGATAGGTAAATGCGGCCCATGTCAATTTCACACCCATGATCTCAACCGGAATTGAAACTAGAGCATTGCTGATTACGATCACGAAGATATGTAATGCAACCAATTTGGCCATCATGACCCGATCTACGCCTTTAAAAATATCAAACATCTGTGTCTCCTTTGTTGTATTTAACTCACTGTGTGATTTAGCATTCAAAAACTGCCAATTCTGGAATGTAATCGGCTAGTTTTTGATTTCTAGACTGATCTAGTTTTCTATTAAAGTCAAAAAATTCTTTGAGTTTATGCATGTTAACTGCCGGAGCATTGCTGTAGTGTTGGTGCAATTGGTCAATGATACTTTTGGTACCCCGGCTGTAGTTGAAATACACTTTGGTTTTTTTGCATCGCTCCAGTGAATCTAGTACCAACTGACAGTTGGGATGATTAAAGGCAGATTGAATATCATTACAAAAACTGTCAAAATTCAATTGTACCGGTGAGCCGGGGAATTCTTTGTCTTGGAATTCCAATAGACTGTGTAAACTGGCCACATTATAAATAGATACAACTGAAATAAATGATACCTTGTGCCCGTTTGCTTGGAGTTTTTTGATATTGTCAATTACACTTTCAAATTTTGATGGATATCTAATGTAATCGTTTACCAGTTCCACACCATCTAGACTTGTACTGAATCCTAGATTTGAAAAATGACTGAACAAATCCAACAGGGTATCGCTGAGTTTTACTGCATTGGTGTTGATCATGAATTCAAAATCCGTGTGTTGTTGACTTATGCACTTGCGTAAAAAATCATACAACTCGGGCATCACAGTGGGTTCACCCCCTGCCACATACAAGCGTTTTAAATTGTCAAAATTTACAATTTCAAATCCTGTATAGCCATCGGCGGCTTGAGAACCTTTGTCCAATTTAATCTTGATGCGTTTGAATTCTTGATCTATCAGATGACTATCTCTTGGCACACAGGACCTACACATCAAATTGCATTTGTTGCTGGGCCTGATTGCGTAGTACATTGGTGATGTGATTTTTTCAGCATCTTCAAGGCTTTGTAAATTCAATCGCTGGGCCCATTCTAAAGTGTCAAATATTCTTGCAGGCTTGCCGCCTTTGTTTTCAATGTTGTAACAAAAGCCACAAAAGTTAGGCAATTTGTTACCTGCAAGCATTTGTTTTCTAATATGTTGATAATCTGCATTGGTTTGCCAGTTCCCAAGATTATGAATTTTGGTCACTGGCGTGAGAGATCTTGAGCACAACAACATGTTCTCACCATCGCGAATTTGTAAATTCATAAAAGGATAAATGCAAAAACTCTTGTTGGTTTCTAGAATTTTTTTAAAAATCACTCTTGATGATGTTGATGCACTTTGCATGATAACATTATGGCCTAGATCCTGCAGATCTTCTAACAATTTTACAGTGGCAGAAAATAATGTGGGATGGGACCATTGATCGGCGGTCTGGGAGGACAACACTATGCTGTCATAATATTGTGCCATCCTGGCAATCTCACCCACTGATAGGTCCACACAGGTAGTATGATAATAGCCCGGCAAATCGGGTATGAATTCTGGATCAGTGATCAGACCAAAATTACAAGTTTGATCCTGTGATGCCAAAGTATCGACTTCTTGATTAGTGATTAGTGAATTGTTGCCCAACACAAGAATTTTGTGGCAAAATGATGTGGTCATATAATATTTATTGATTAGTGATCGCTCACTAGGAAAATTGCTTGATTTGCGGTCAAGAAATCATATATAATACTACATAGGACGCTGGATAGGCCGGGTCCTATAGTAAACTCGCTTTATAGGAGAACCCAATGTTTACAGCAGATGCAATCATCGACACCGTTCAAACCGGTAAAAAAACTATCGTTAACACTTTCGTTACTAACGAAACAGCCAAAGAATCAATGATCAAGTTCATTGACGCACAAGCAGACTACACCAAACGAGCCGCCAAGGTTGGCCTGGACACAGTGACCACATTGACCAGCGAAGCAGTCAAAGTAGTTCAAGAAGCCTCCAAATTTGACTATGCCAAAGCATACGAAGATTTTTTCAAGGCGCTCAAGCCAGCAACAAGTAAAAAGTAATACTCAAGTATTACCTTTTGCAAGGCCCCAAAATTTGGGGCTTTCTCTTGACCGATAATTCATCATTTGCTATAATACGGCTATGAACACAAAACTTTACTTTGGCTACGGCATGAACACCAACTTGCATGAGATGGCGTATCGGTGTCCTCAAGCACAAAGTCTTGGCCCGGCACGACTGCTAGACAGTGCGTTTCGATTTGCCATTCATGCTGATGTGGTAGTGGTGCCTGACTGTTATGTGGACGGAGTTCTGTGGTCAATCACTGAAGAATGTTTACAGAAACTGGATGCACTAGAAGGCTTTCCACACTACTACAATCGTATTGAGATGTCTGTGGAACATGACGGCGAAATAAAAGATGCCATTGTTTACTTTATGAATCCAGGTCAGCCAGATGGCTTGCCCGGACAAGGTTATTTTGATCTAGTGCTAGAAGGTTACACCCAACATGGTGTACCTACTGATCAGTTGTACAACGCTCTGGAGTTATGGGCATGATTCGTCGACTGTTACCTCTATTGTTAGTGACTGGTTGTGCATCAACTGTAAACTACAATCCTCCCGCCAGTGTTACAGCCATGCCCAACGATTGTGCCAATCAAGTGGCTATGATCAATTGGTTAGAAACCCAGGCCCGTGTCCCACGTCACCCCTTAGAAAGGCAAGAAGACTATGAAACCAGCCGTGCATCGTTCCGCCATCGTATTTGGCATGTGCGTTATGTGTGTCGCCCTGTTTAGTGGTTGTGCCAATCAAATCAATCCCAATCGTGTGCCCATGAGCACCCGAGATCTCAATCACTTTCAGGTTGATTGCAGAATTAAAAATCAGCAGGTGGCCATGTTGCAAAGCATGAGACAATCACGTGATGAACAATTTGCCTCTAGTATGCGAAGCACGTTCCGTCCGTTCAGTTGGACACCGGATCATGATATTGCATACAACAACCCCAACAAGTATATTGACTTTCACCTTAACCAATTGAGTTACTGCCAATGAAACGATTACTACTAGCGGCCCTGATTCCTATACTGGCACAGGCTGAATGTGTGATGACTGACCGCACTACTACTTCAGCCACAGTTAGAATTGAAGAACGCAGTGATGTTCGCAAGGACATTGTGCCCAGCCCCAACATTGGTTATCGCAGATGTCAAGTGAGTTACAAAGCCAGAATTGGTGCTCAGTGGTACTTGGCCCAGGGCGTGTATGATTGGCCGGGCAACGCACCTGACGCAGAAGCCTGTGCTGTGGCCATGAGCCGAGCAGATGCCAGTGTAAGAACACACGTGGCTCCAGTCGGTGTACGTGGAGAAAGTACAATGGTCTGTACTGATCGCCCCAATATGGACACCCTGAGAAAAACAGCAGTAGGCACACAAGGACGCTTGCACCAATTTAGGCCACACCCAGATTACCCTAAAGAGTTTTGGCACAATGGTACTCGGTGCCGTTGGTTTTTGGATACCGAGTGGGCCCAAACTGATGTGCAAACACGTCAAGGCATTATCTGCAGATTGGAAACGGATCAGTGGGTAGTGGTTGACAAAATATGATCAATCCTGTATAATTGAACTATCGTAAAACTAACCCGGAAAGGTATGTATGTTAATTAAGCGTTTATCAACCGTGGCTGTGGCTGTGAGTCTTGTGGCATGCGCCAGCACACAACGAGCCGAAACAGTGGCACCTACTCCGGCTCCGGCTGCTCGAGTGGTTGAAATTGCACCACCCCCACATCCTTATGCCTTGCCCCAGGCACAGGCTCGTGTGGTTCCGCAGGCACCTGCTTGGTATGTAAACTTGCCCCCAGATACACCAGACATGACGTTTGCTGTAGGCACTGCAACAAGTACAGACGAGCAGATGGCTTACGACAAAGCACGTATGGCCGCAGAGCGCAAACTGGTTGAGCAGATGTACAGCCGCATCACAACGCAGACCAACAGTTACCGAGCCGATCGTGGATCAGTCACAATCGAAGACTATCAACAAGTCACTCGCAAAAACGCCAATGGTGAATTGAGTGGCGCACAACGAGTTGATAGTCGAGCCACACATGATGGTCAGTACTACAAGGTCTATGTGTTATTGCGTTTGCCCACCGGCGTCAACAATGTAATGCAAACACGTAGGGATCAGTCTCGCATGCAACGTGAAGCCGAGATTCGTGGTCGTGCCGCAGAGCAAAGCATGGATGCCAACGAAGCACGTGATTCCAAGCGTGAGCAAGATGCCGATTCAGCACTTGAGCGTAGGTTAACTCCACAAAGTCGAGTAACCCCTGTAACTGTGCCTACAACATCAGGTGAGGTCAAGTTACTTGATGTGGACAATGCTGAATACAAGCAAAAACGGGACGAAGCACTGGCCAAGCCTGGCGCAGTGATTGGTCAAACCACCGTACGATAAACGGCGTATAAATAGAAGCGGTGCCAAAAACACCGCTTTTTCTCTTTTATGATCATGCCAATAATTGAAACTACCCAAACAGAACAAACTCACGCCCAAGCACTTGCCGACACTGGCATGTATGTTTTCATGGGCGACGTGGATGATGAAAGTATCAAACCAGTTGTGGAATGGTTACTTTACGAAAACTATGTGACCAAAAAAAAGAAAAAAGAATTGTTGCTGATGATCTGCTCCAATGGTGGAGACATGGGTTCAGCATTTGCCTTGATTGATGTGATGATGAGTTCGCAGATTCCAGTTAAAACTGTGGGGTTGGGAACCATTGCATCAGCAGGATTGTTGATCTTTATTTCTGGCACTCACGGACGCCGAGTGCTCACACCCAATACTTCAATTCTAAGCCATCAATTCTCCTGGTACAATGAAGGCAAGGCACATGAGTTGTTTGCTACCATGCGTGAGTTTGAACTCACCCAGGCTCGAATGATTGCACACTATGAATTGTGTACAGGACTGGGCCGGGAAGAAATACGCAACAACTTGTTGCCACCACAAGACGTTTGGCTGAGTGCATCAGAAGCCCTAGCACTGGGCATCTGCGATGATATTAGTGTAATGAGTCATGGTAAATAAAAACAATCGTTTGGAGATACTATGAGCACAGATTTATTAAGAAACTACATTGATATTATCAAGGAAGCAGAAGATGGAATGCTTGGCAGACTACAACGCGATAAACGCTATCTACCCAAATTTGACGTAACTGATGTGATGAATATTAGTGACGATCCCGGAACAAAAGGAAATCGCACATCACTTCAAGGCTCATTGAGAGCACCTACGAAGCAGTTGGAATTTGCATTTGGCCCATGTGGCGAAAATAACACATGGACTTTGGAATTTGGTAATGGACTTATTGCTACCATATATCCCGACCGCGACGGTATTCCTGGCCAGGATTGGAAAATAGGTGGCACACACCCAGACACAGAAGATTTTGTACATGCGGCATACGTGGCCGCTAACGACAATACAGATTAACCACCGCCTTTTTTCTTGCGTCCTAGAGTTTTTTCATCAAAGTCTGGCTGTTGGGCTTGTCTGGCTGCCTTGGCTCCGGGCCCTTTCAGCCTTGGTGCGTTGGTGATTTTGTCATAATCATCAGTATCCATGTCGGCCGCATCGCCGTCATCAATACTGCCAAGGTCACCACGTTTGTCTCCAAGGTCATAAGGGTTATACAAGTCCTCACCACCGGGCGATATTTCCACACTCATCTTGCCTTTGAGTTCACCAGCGGATCCTTTTGATTTGAGTTTGACCTGTCCACTAATCTTTGCAGGCCAAAACGCTTCGGTTACCAGTCGGTCACCCTTGACGTTGGAGTACAACTGAACAAAGTTGTAACCCAGGCTCTCAATCAATGCGGCACGTAGTTCAGGCACAGCGCGATCAGTGTTAACGGCTCGCATCATGTCTTGAATCACAGCATACCATGCTTTGCCACCATCTGTGGCATCACCATTGCGAACTTTTTCACCCAACTGTTTTTTAAATTTGTCCATGATTGTTTGCGGAACGGGCTTGCCACCTTTGAAATTGCTTTCAAGCCTGGCTTGTAACTCTGGAGTAAACGGCATGAGACTGCGATAGGCTTTGGGAATTTTGTTAGGATTGATTTCATACAAATAGTTCATCAATTCAAATGGTTGTGTAAATGCACTCAATGATGAGTCTTGTGCTCGGTCCAAGAAAGCAGTGGCTTCGGGATATTTTTCCCGAACATCATCTGGAAACTTCATACTGCCCAGGCTTGGTGGGGCACCTTTGCCAGCGGCCTTGCTGGAAATTTTGACAGCATGACCAGTTTGATCATTCACAACACTAAAACTATCTGCCAGGGGATTGTTGGATGCCTTGGGGAAAAACATGATCATGTCTTTGAGATCGCCGCCCACGAATCCTTCAAACTCTTCTCGACTGCCACGCATGAATGGTACTGCACCACTGACCAAGCCCAGGGCACCAAGATATTCACTGGCGTATAATTCAATTGCCTTGATTTGATCTTGGTTGAGATTGTCTGGAAACTTTGGAATCTGTCCATGATTGGCTTGATTGGCCATGTAGATCACCGCATCACCTATTTGTCCCATGTTTACTAAGGCAGGGTTGTTGGCAATCTTGTTATACATCTCTGAGGCTGGAAATCCTCCGGCTTGTAACAGGGTATCAATATTGTTGCCTAGATCGGCAATTTCAGTTTCGGGGTCTGTTTGGAAAATATCACTGGGCTTGATTTTGATATTTTCGGCTTCTTTGCTGCCAAACTCCACGGTCTTTTGTAGGCCGGTATTTTTTACTGTGCCGCCATCTGCAGTACTCATCTCTATGGTTCCTGTGGGGCCAGTGGCCAACCATGCCGCGACATTTCGCGCTTCTTTGGGGTTAATGACAACGGTGCCACCAGCAACCAGTTCAAAAGGCAAATTGTTCTTGACTTTGTACAAAAATAATTCAGCACGAGTAAATGGTTTTTTGGTTTTTGGGTTCACAACAGAAGACATCTTTTTAGGACCCAGTTCCTTGAAGGCAAGTTTTTCTTCAGTTAGTACATTGTCGAGTAAATTGAGTAGGTCACGCATTGCTTTTTTCCAAGAATATTGTTATACTTATGCTTTCAACAAGGAGACCCCATGCCAAATCTAGTGCCAATTGTGCTTGAACAAACCTCAAAAGGTGAACGCAGTTATGACATCTACAGCCGATTGCTCAAAGACCGTGTGATCATGCTGGACACAGAAGTATCGGAACACACAGCCAGTTTGCTGGTAGCACAAATGTTGTTTTTGGAAAGTGATAATCCAGACAAAGATATCAGTCTATATATTAACAGCCCGGGTGGATCAGTAACAGCAGGCATGGCTATCTATGATACCATGCAGTTTATCAAGTGTGATGTGCAGACCATTGTGATGGGACAGGCCTGCTCCATGGGAAGTCTGCTAAGTACAGCAGGAGCCGCGGGCAAGCGCATGATCCTGCCCCATGCCCGACACATGATTCACCAACCATCGGGCGGTGCTCATGGACAAGCCACAGACATCCAAATCCAAGCAAGAGAAATCCAAAAGATGAAAGAGTATCTGACCACGATCTATGTCAAGCACAACAGCAAGGGCAAGACCTTTGAGCAATTATCAGCAGACATGGAACGTGATTTCTTTATGTCAGCTCAAGAAGCCTTGGATTATGGACTAGTGGATAAAATACTCGATCGACGTGCCTAATCAAAATATTTTTTGCAATGTACCTTGGTACGGTCTACAAATATACTGGGACGGTAGTTTTGGTATATGTTGTAGCGAGGACCATCGGCTGTATCCGGCCACTGATCGGCAGTACAACATCTCCAACATGACCATTGAGCAATGGTACAACAGTGAACCTGTGCGTGAGTTTAGACAAGGCATCCAAGGCATACAAAAAATATCTCCTTGCAAGGTTTGTTATCTAGAAGAGCAACACGGAAGTTACAGCAAACGCATCAAGGAAAATCAAAAGAGTGTGATTTTTGCACAGGCCTTTGATCAAAGTTATCTGCAAAGTCCCAGTCGCAAGCACTTTGAGTACAGCAATAACGGTGTTACTGATACCATGCCTATTGACTTGCACGTCAATCTTGGCAATTTTTGTAATCTAGCCTGCAAAATGTGTCAGCCCAATGCCAGCAGTACCATTGCGTCGCAACAGGTACAATGGGGAATCACAGAAAGCAAAAAATATCTGGGAGTGGATTGGACTCGTGATCCTCGAGTCTGGAACAATTTTGTTCAACAGATATTGACTATTCAAAATTTAAACAACATTCACTTCATGGGTGGTGAAACCCTGTTGACCGATCGCCTTGAAAACTTGGTGGACACCATGATTGCACACAAAAAGTTTGATTTGTGTTTTAGTTTTGTGACCAATGGCACAGTGTTCCGACCTGACCTGATCCACAAGTTGAAACAATTCAAACGGGTTGGAATTGAAATCAGCATTGAAACTGTTACAGATCATAACGCATATCAAAGGCAAGGCACCAACACAGCCCAGGTATTAAAAAATATCCAAAGTTATCGAGATTTGTGCAACAAGTCCAATATCACAGTGACCCTGCGTTCGGCACCCAGTTTGCTGTCAATAGGCTACTACCACACACTGTTGAAGTATGCTCTGGAGCATGAGTTATTGGTTAGATCCAATTTGTGCTACGATCCAAAATTTTTATATGCTGTGAATCTGCCGTCAGCAGTCAAACAGCAGTATGCTGTTGAATACCAGCAGTTGATTGATCAATTGAATTCAATCAATGCCACAGATGATTTCAATGCCAATGACCCTCACAATTTTCAAGTGGCAATCAAACGTCAGGCCGAAATGTGTTTGCAGTTGTTGTCAACTGATCAACCACCAGATGCAGATGCACAATTGAAACTCATGGTGGAACACTGTCGCAAGTGGGATCAGGTTTATGGATATGATGCTAGATCATTATATCCTGAACTAACTCAAATATGGACACAGTATGCCTACTGAATACCCGGTGAAAATGCGTGTGACTCTTGAGCCTGTGGGGCAACCTTGGGTGATCATAGACGCCAACGGACAAGGACAACTGCTGAAACTGATCACAGAAACTGACTTTAGTTTTGAGTTTGATGCCGTAGACAGTGGGTATCTTTCAGTGGAACATTTTGAAAAACAGGATCATGATCCTGACACCGCAGTGATTGTAAAATCGATCAGTTTCTTTGGGATCTCAGATTCCAAGTTTGTCTGGGCCGGAATGTATTATCCGGAATATCCTGCTCATTATTCCAACCGGACATCTCCACTGCCAGGACAGGGATACCTGGGCTGGAATGGCGTTTATCGCCTGGAATTTTCAGTGCCGGTGTTCACCTGGATACACAAAATTAAAAATTTTGGTTGGATTTACGGATGAACTTCCCAGCCCTCACGTGCCCAGCGGAACAATGTTACCAGGGCGTCGATCATGCTAGTACATTCCGTGGCCGCGACGCTTGGCCAGTTGATAGCGATGCTCGCCAATAACTTCAAAGAATCGCCAAACTGCTTTTAGAACTTGTTTCATGCAAAATTTCTTTCTGATTGTTTGTCATATTGACGTTGCCAGTATTCCACGTCTGATGCGCTGGTTATGCATTTGGTGCTTAAATACTGTTCCAAGCGGGATTGATAATTTTGCTTGGGGAACATCTCGGCTAGACGTTCGATGAATTGAATAAACATTTGTGACATTTTTTTCTCCTTCTCAGTATTTACCATGAGTGTCACAAATAGTCAGTAAAAACCATGAGATTTTAAACAATGAAAATTAGATTGATCGGGCACAGAAACACCCTGGGAATAGGTGTACATTACAGCCATTTTGCTGATGCACTCAGACGCATGAGTTATTTGGGTGATCTAGTAGAAGAAGTCAATTGCGATAACCAAGATGAGTTGTGGGCTGGGGTCGAACGCAGTCGCCCGGAAGACATCAACATCTCGTTTGTGAGCATGCCAATACAGGACCACTATCAAGGCACCAACATACAGTGGGTGGTGTTTGAAAGCACTCGAGTTCCTCCCACGATAATGAGTACCATGTTGGCAGCCGATCAAGTGTGGGTGCCCAGTGAGTGGGGGCGAAAGATCCTGATCGACAACGGTGCCAACCCTGATCGATGCCGCGTGGTTCCAGAAGGGGTCAACAGTGCCAAATATCATCCGTATGCACCCCGAGTGGAGTCACCTATCATGAGTTATCTCATTGCCGGCAAGTATGAACTGAGAAAAAGCATTATAGAAACCATATATGCTTGGATTCAAGAGTTTGGCAATGACCCTGGCGTGGAGTTGGTGGTCAAGAGCGATCATTTTGCAAATCAAACAGAAAAATACAACGAGATTTCTAGCTGGCTAGAAACCACAGGGATCAATAATGTTCGGGTGTTATGGGGACCGGTGCCAGAGTCTGATTTGGTTGATTTATATCAACAGAGTCATGTGTTTGTGTTGCCCTCCAAGGGTGAAGGATGGGGCCTGCCCTTGATCGAAGCCGCGGCAGCGGGCCTGCCCATCATCACAACCATGCATAGTGGTCAGACTGAATTTTTACAACCGATTCAATCTAGTGTAATTCCTGTGGAGTTTGACATGGCTCCCATTACCTGCCAAGAGTATCAGTTTTTCTATCCCACCGAAGATGGCAACTGGGGAGAGTGGGCACAACCTAGAGTTGACAGCATAAGACAAGCACTAAGAATTGCCAGAGACAATTATCCTGAACTACAGACTCGGGCCTTTGCCAACAGTTCTATCATACGTGATGCATTCAGTTGGGAACGATCAGCAGATTGTGTTGCGCAATTACTACACTCGCAGGGCTTGATAAAGTAATACTAGAGTATTACACAAAAAGTACTACTTTTTGCCGGTTGACCAATATTTCCCATTTTGCTATAATATAGACATAGAGTAACAAAACAGGAGCCCAAAATGCGCCACGTAGCAGGATTTAGTAACAGCACCAAAATTCGTTTTATCGTCAACGGTTTTGGCATGTACGGTACCATCAACGATATCTACACAAAAACAGCCACAGCGAGTCATGGTGCGGCTCTGCGCCTTGCAATCCAAAAATTGGCTTACGATCGCAGACACAGTAGTTTTCGGGGAGAAGGTCGCCCAGTGGGTGTTGGCATTACCCACGAAGGCATCGACGTTCAAATCACCTTGATGGCCAATTGATCCTGGTTGACCAGAATTTCCCGATTTGTTATAATACTTGTATAGAAACTAAAAGGAGCCCGCAATGAGTCATAGTTATTATGTTGTTAGCAAAGGTTCAGGTCTTATTGTCAACGACGGCCCAAACAAAACTCGTGCATACAAAACTTTTGGCGCGGCAATGGCCACCCGTACTCGTCTTTGCCGCAAGTCAGGTTGGAACATATCTGAACTTGCTATCATAGATACCAAAAGTTACAAACCCAAGATGGTCACCCGTACAAATCTTATGACTGGCCAAGAATATCAAGAGGATGTGAATACTCCTCGCTCTTGCTCACCCTCCTCAGAACTTTTTTGGACAATGTAATGCAAGACAAAGACTACTGGTTTAAAATGAGTTGGACACAACCTTATACGAGTTGGCCCAAGCCTGTGGTCAAGCCAGCAGAATACAAGGAACCCGAAATTGTAGACTTTGCTGAGGCACGTGAAGTCATAGCAAGGATCATGGCCAAATGAAATGGTTTGCTGAAACTACTGACTACAAGGATACCACCCCCAATGGTGTGTACTTGCTGGATGATGGCAAGAGCAAGATGTATGCTTTCCGGCCATTTGGTACAGGTGAGATCAAAGTGTTCAAGAATCCTATACGCATTGATACCCGTGGTCGCAAGTTTGCAGTGAACTCTGTGCAGTTCAAGACCAAACTAAAGGAAGAAGAACCCGAAGGTCGTGTGTTCACAGTAACTGGATCTAAAGGTGACCAGTACACCGTGAACGAAGTGCGTGGCTCATGGTCATGCACCTGTTCAGGGTTTAAATTTAGAGGCGAGTGTAAACATATCAAGGAGTTGTCATGAAATCCTTTTTGGCCGTTGCGTTATTGACGCTGAGTGCAACAGTCTCGGCTCAAAGTTACAACATTCAATTTGAAGCCCGTTCCAATCTGCCCGAAAAGACCATACGCTGGGTGGTGTTAGAAAATGTAAGTTCATTTTGCCAAGGCAAGATGCCAGCACTGAGCAACCAACGCATCCTGGCCTGCTCAGAATACAACAATCACACTTGTACCATCTACACTGGACCGGTCACTGACATGGCCATAGTGGGTCACGAAATACGCCATTGCTTTGAAGGACAGTGGCACCGGTAATTCAAATACACTCACAAGAAAGCCCCTTACGGGGCTTTCATTTTTTACGCTTGGTCTACAAACTTCTTGAGTTCTTCTGCCTTGCTCACAATATCTGTGCTAGACGGAAAATCTGGTAAAGTTGGAAACGGATGCGTTCCTCGGTTGGCGTCAGTTAACTTAGAGTGATACTCATCAGTTAGTGCTTGACGTTGTTGGAAGACTGGCGTCACGAGGATTTCGTTGGCCATTTTGAGAAGTTCGAGACGGATCTCGTAAGGTGTTTTGCTCATGTTATTCTCCTGTGTAATGTGTGTGTTATCTAGTCCCGCCCCTTGCAGGACAAGATTGCTACACGAGCGTGTTACTTATAGATGTAATTGACGGTGTCAGAATTTTCGCGGTAGATGCCGGCACCATTCTTCAAATGGAAACGCTTGGCCATCTCGGTCTTGGGACTCAAAGTTACATAGGTATCAATGTTGGGAAACTCCGCTTTGATTGATTCTTGGGCCCGAACAATCAGTTCACGCCCTGCCCCAGATGCATATGACCAAATTGTATAAAATACCGCAGTTTTGGCACTGCCCACCAAGCCCACCAAGTCATCCACTGCGGCTGGAATCACATCCAAAAACTTCACACAGGTGATTGCACGAGTTTGGTCTCCATCTTTGAGCATGTATATTCGACTGTTGGAATTGACTCGTTGGTCAGCCGGTATCTCAGGGCGCACTGGGTCGTCCTTTAGGAGATTAACAATTTCTTCAGTAATACTTGTGATGGTGTGTAACATAATACGCTCTTTATATGCTTGCAAACCTATTTATCAAAGGTACGTAGAAAAAGAAAACAGGGCCTTTCAGCCCTGTATTTCTCGATACTTTTCCAAAGCCCGTATCCTGGCTATGAGTAATCTAGTCTTCACATAGTCACTTAGTTCTTTATCATCATCCAGGTCTGGTTGAAACTGCGGAACTCGAGGCTTACGTGCCTGACTAGAACACAGGAATTCATCATCCGGTGCATCATATGGGTTGGTACCCTGTAACCGGATTGATGTAAATCTGTTGGGATTACTTCTTAGTAGTTTCGGCTTTGGCGGCAGGCGCGGTAGGTGCGCTTTTGGCATCCACCTTGGCAGGTGTACTGGCTGCCGGAGCAGGCGCAGTAACAGCAGGCTTGGCTTCTACTTTCTTTTCTTCTTTCTTGGGTGCGTCTGCGGCAAATGCAGAAACAGCAAACACGGTAGCGATGAGAGCGATAAATTGTTTCATAGTAATCTCCTTTGATTTGAAACTAGCAAGAATTTCTCTTGCTGTATATACAACGCCATAGCCCTGAGAAAGGTTGACACAGTTTGGCAATGTTGCCAAAACATGTTGCGATTGTGTTACAACTGTCATATAATACTTAGATGCTGTACGCAACGGCTAAACTTAAGAAAGGTAAAAATTATGCGTTTTAATCCAGAGACCAAGACTTACAAAGTCTTCAATGCACTTTACAACGGCGAAACTTTGACTCCATCGGAAGCAAAGAAGCGTTTTGGCGTGGGCAACTTGAGTGCCGAAGCCAGCCGCATCCGTGCTGCCGGTTTTGCTGTTTACTCAAACAGCCGCACTGCTGGTAATGGTGTCAAGGTTACAGAATATGTAATCGGTAAGCCAAGCCGCAAAATTGTAGCCGCTGGTTACAAGGCACTTGCAATGGGCATCGTAGCCTAATCCAAACTCGCTGTCCTAATCACACGGGACACTATACAAAAAACCCTGCCCACGGTAGGGTTTTTTCTTGACTGAATATTCCTAATCTTGTATAATAATCATATGCTTAAAAAACTCTTTGAACATTTGGGTAGGTACCGTATTATTATGGACCGGGTGGATAATCAACCATACTTGGAACGCTACTATGTGTTTCTTCGAGATCGCAAATGGTTTCCGTTCAATGTGTTTGTACACAAGTTTTTGAAATCGGATACTGAAGATGTGCATGACCATCCCTGGCCGTTCCTTACTGTGATTCTACGAGGTGGCTACTGGGAGTGGACACCGCAGTTTGATGCTCAAGGTCGTAAGACGGTCGAAATAGCCCGTTGGTGTGGCCCAGGAAGTTTCCGTTGGGCCAAGGCCAGTCAGTATCACAGAGTGGAATTGGATCCAGATGTGACTTGTTGGACCTTGTTCATGCCCGGAATCAAACAACGTGATTGGGGTTTCTTGGTCCGGAATAAGTGGGTACAATGGGAACAATACCTGGCACAACGCCGGACATTATGAAAGTAAATACACTATGGAATTGCTAAGTTTTATATTAGATCTTGTGCTGTTGGGCATTGTGTCCTGGTTTGTTTTTACCTGGGCAGTGAGCCGTTACTTAGAGAACCAAATTGGTTCGGTAGTGCGAGACCTTGATCAGGAACGCCTGATCCCACTCACGGTAGAGGTTGACTTGGATCAGTATTTCTGCTATAATAGTATTACCAAAGCATTTGTATGCCAAGGTCACAATTTGAAGGAAATTGTGGAACGTTTTCGACTACGCTATCCCGACAAGTCTGCCGCTATCTATGATGGTGATGAGACTGCGGTGCGTACCCTTAAAAGTCAATTGAAAGAACTCGGTGAAAATTTCTCTAGTATCGGACGTGCATCTTGAATTCGGAGACCTTGATTTTGAAAATGATCAAGGTGCCCAAGTACTGATCTTGGGCGGCGATATCTGTGTGGCCTATGACCTGGCCCAACGTGATCCCTATGGTGTGATGGGTCCAGAATATCGTAGCAATCGCTTTCACGAATTCTTCCAACGCTGTCATGATCGTTTTCCACACGTGATCTACATTGTGGGCAATCATGAATACTACAATGGCGACTTTGCCACTGCCTTTGCACACCTAAAAGATGTGCTGGGCTACTTGCCCAATTTGCACATTCTAGAAAAAGAATCAATCACTATTGGTGACACCACGTTCTTGTGTGGTACGCTATGGACTGACATGAATCGCGAAGATCCAGATACCTTGTATCGCATTCGCAGTTACATGAATGATTTTAGAATCATCCGGGACAGTCGCTATCCTGTGCATTACAAAGACTCGGAAGGCAAGCGCCACACACGTGAGGGCCGATTCAGTCCCGAAGCCAGTGTGGAAGAACACCGGGCCATGTTGAAATTTGTTGAAGAGTCGATTGCGGCCAACCCCACTGCTAAGTACGTGGTAGTTGGTCATCACTCGCCTAGCAAAGCATCAACTCACCCGCAGTACGCAGATCAAACCATGGTGAATGGTGCTTACAGTTCAGACCTGGACCAGTTTATTCTTGATCGTCCACAAATCAAATTGTGGACACATGGACATACTCATCACGAGTTTGACTACATGATCGGCTCATGCCGTGTGATGTGCAACCCACGTGGCTATGATGGCTATGAACAACAGGCGGAACAATGGAAACTGAAAACAGTAGATATTTGAATTGGTTCCGGTACAGTGGGATCAGTGTTATCTTTACACTGAATCCACTGCATTGGAGATTGACGCCACGTGCTAGACGTGAGCCCAACGATGGATGGCCCAGTCCCAATGAACGCACCTGGTCAGTGAGTTGGTTGTTCTTGACCATACGTGGTTGGGTTGACAATGGTGATTGGTAATGCAAGCCCATGCGGAGTGGATTGTAATTGCTGTGCTAATCTTGTTGTCTTACATCAATAACTCTGAAATGGGTGAAGACCGTGAACGTGCGGCACTGGATCGGATACGAAACTCAAGTGGATACTTAATAAGATATGAACAAACAGACTAAACAACTAGCGGAACAGGCAGGCTTTGTCCTTGATGAATTACCAGATACAGTACTACAGCCATTGGAAACATTTGCTGATCTATTGCGGGCCGCTAACACTCGTGAAGTGATTGCATTGTGTGCCAACACAATCAACAACAACCTCAATGAACAAAAACAAAAAACAAAACATCGTTGGGATATAGTAGAAGCCGTGGTAATTGTCTCAGCATTGGTAGCCTGGGCCACCTGGTGGTACACTCAGTCACACACTTAAAGGATAAAACATGAAAGTATACATTTCAAAATATCGAGATCACTGGATCTCACCTTACACCATGTTGGACTATGCGTTCTTCTGGACTGACTGGTCAAAGTGTGCTCGCAAAAAAGGCATTCTTACCCTGGAAGAAGAAAGCCAATATATTGAACGTCCAGAGTGGTGTGACCGCTGGAGCGACTACCTGAACCCTGTTAGCAAAGCAATTCAATGGGTACTGGATCGTGTGCATCCAAAGATTGACTATGTGAAGATTGACTACTGGGACACCTGGAGCATGGATCATACCTTGAGTCCTATTATCCTGCCCATGCTCAAGCAACTCAAAGCGGCCAAGCACGGTGCTCCTTTTGTGGATGATGAAGATGTGCCTGATCATTTGAAATCCACAGCCGCGCCGGCCAAAGAAAACAAGTGGGACACAGATGCCAATCACTTCCTGCGTTGGGATTGGGCCATGGACGAAATGATCTTTGCGTTTGAGTGCAAAACAGATGACTCCTGGGAAGATGCTTTCCGTTCAGGTGAGCATGACATGCTGTGGGTGCCTGTGGATGCGGACGGCAACGAAGTGCCTAAAGGTGAACACAAGCATTATCAAATGAAAGATGGCCCTAACAACACATACAAGTGTGATTACGAAGGTATGAAAGTTGTTGAAGCACGTATACAAAACGGATTTCGACTTTTTGGCAAGTATTATCAAGCACTCTGGGACTGATGAAAATTATTCGGGTAGAACCCATAGTACCAATGGTGAGCATGACCTGGATGATTGGATCACGTTGTAACTATGCCTGTTCTTATTGTCCACCAGAACTGCATGATGACACAAGTGCTCACCCTGATCTTGACCGTCTCAAACAGGTCTGGTCCAGTTTCTATCACAAAACAAAGCACATGGGCTTGCCTTACAAAATCACATTCACTGGGGGCGAAGTCACTGCCAATCGGAGTTTCTTGCCCTTGATTGAATTTTTACGCAACAGCGATGTTGACCTAGGACAAATTTTAGTCACCACCAATGGCAGTGCCAGCACTGACTATTATCTGCGTCTGGCCCAATTGGTAGATGCAATTAGTTTTAGTGTGCATTCAGAATTCTGGAATGAAGACAAATTTTTTGAAACTGTTCTGGCAGTAAACCAAGTCATGGCTCGTCCCGAAAAAAGTTGTCATGTGAACCTCATGGACGAGCCATGGAATCGGGTCAACTTTGACAAATACACACAAATTTTCCAACAACATCAAGTGAGCCACAGTATCAATGTCATCGAATCTAATTAAACATCAAAATTACAATTGCCGGGCCACTGATGAGCAAGGCCAGGAACATCTTGTGTATGCCAACTGGATGCACAATCAAGGATTGACTGCCTGGCACGGATATCGTTGTGATGTTGGCCGCACCAGATTTTACATTGACAAAAACTTTGATATCTGGGCCGGTGAATGCAAGAACACCTATCTTGGCAATGTATTATCTGATTGGTCCCCCAAGACTGATACCATGTGCCAACAAAAGACCTGCACTGGTTGTACTGACGATTTAATGACAACAAAGTATCAAAATGACATTTAGACACATGATAAGAGACATGATGACCTACCATGAAAACTTGGGTGTAGAATTCACTCCCAACTCCATACCCCGTAGCGACTATGAGCAGTGGAAGAAACAGTACACCTGGGACGCCTTGCATGATCTACGTTATGGACAAAGTTTCTGCAACTATTTTGGCATCACAGATCACAGAATCTTCTTTGAGCGCAACTGGTTGGTGTGCGACACAGTTATTCAGCGAGAGTGGCTTGCAAGATCCTAAATTTCCATATGGTGCCCAGATCGACTGGGGATATCGCATGGACACCCAGGCACAATGGGATGACGTGGCCATGTGGGGATTTGAAACGTTTGGCCTCCCAGGTGAACGCTACATAACTGACATAAATGTCAATGACATGACCTGGTGGTTTCGATCTGAACATGATCGACTGCTGTTTGTACTACGCAACGGACAGGCTCGATGCACACAGTTAGAGTTGACAGAATAGAAGTCTTTGATGCGATTGACCTAAAGAATCAATTGATCACAGCGGGCCTAGTTTTAGATCAGGACTTTGAGTGGGCCTGGATCACGGCTGACTATGATCAATTCACAGGATGGACTCGACAAAAACACGCAGAATTTCGATTCCTGGATCCTGCCATGGCCACATTTTATCAGTTGAAATGGGCGCAATAATAAGTACTGCTGATGAAACACACAAATGATACGCCGTTTGAAATTCGTCTAGGCGATAGTTTTCGTCATGCCCGAGAAATCCACAAACCTTTTGGTGAACTGGATCGTGTGTTGGCCTGGTGCAAGACTGAACTCGTAGGCGAATGGCGCTGGCAACTGATAGATGTCAGCACAGACAAACGCCCTGGTCGCTACATTTTCTACTTTGATTCTGAGCGTGATTACTTTGCTTTCACACTGTACTGGCAGTAAAAACTAGTACTTAGGTAGTACTTGACAACTAACCCCGATCCCTGTATAATCAACACATAGCAACTTTAATAGGTGTCAATGTGAGTATAGAAATAAAAAACTTAACTGCTGAGCAGGTGGAAATGCTGGATGCCATGTGGGCATGTGAATCAGCAGAAGAATACTTGACATGGTATCACTTGCTGGACGCTCGAGACCAAGAAATGGCAGATGTACTGCAACGCATGATCATCCTTGAGACCATGGATGAGATGTTGGAAGAAGTCAGCGATGGCTACACTGATATCAAATCTTACTTGAAAAAGTTCATGCTGTGAACCACCACTTTGTTGTCATGTGGGACAACACTGGCCTGGAGTACATAGGCGACATCACTGCGGACGAAACGAAACGTAGTTGGTCGGCGCTGAAAGGCAAGCCTATTGGCAGTAGTTTGCCCAACCTCAATCACATGATACTTCGTGCTAGATACAATCCACAGCGACACTATGAGATCTATCAAATTCAAGCCACTGATGGCATCACCGCCGATGACATACGAGACATGTTTGCGGCCAGTCCTCAAACAGCCGCGGACACAATCCGCAGACTTGGTCACTGTTACTTTAGTGACCGAGTGCAAGAAGACCGTGTGGTAATACGATAATGACTCCAGAAATTATCACCGACCTCAAAGGTTTTGATTGGCAAAAAATCATTGACTACGGCAATAGTCTTGGTGACTTGAATGATGCACAATTACGATTTATCAAAGGTCTGGCTGTGGAACAGGCGGTGGAAGCATTTGGTGATGGTGATCTCACTTATATTGGCGAGAAACATCGTGACTATGAATGGCCTAAACATGACATTGATGTTGAGTTAAAGACCATATTCAGCCAGAGTATGTACGATGCCAAAGGCAACGTCAAATCTTTGCCTGGCATACGTCTTAACAACAGCATGGGAACCAACAAATCCTCGCTAGACTCCGACAACATTGCCGATGTGTTGATAGCAGTGCATCGAGATGGAGCCTATGCCGTGTCAAAAGATATTGTAATAGCCAAAGCAAAACATCTTGGTGATGGATGGGAATTGAAACCAAACAAGTCAGACATTGTTGAATTATCTGGACGCATCCTTAGAAAAAATAAGTACAACACTAACATATCAACGGCGGTCAAAAATGCAATCAAAGAATCTTTATCAGGTCTATAATCAATCCTGCATTGAAGGCATGCGTGAGCATGTGGCTGACAACAGCATTGATCTAATCTTTACTGATCCTCCTTATGGCATCAAAGGTGATGAATTGGATGTGCATTACCACAGAGACGAAAGCAAGGTAGTGCCAGGTTACGTTGATGTACCACTCAACGAGTATGCTAAATTTAGTCTGGACTGGATCCGGGAATGTGAGCGTGTGCTACGTCCGGGCGGCAGTATGTACATTGTGAGTGGGTACACTAACCTGCACCACATTCTCAATGCCCTACATGCCACTGGTCTGGAAGAGATCAATCACATCATTGCCAAATACAGTTTTGGTGTCAGTACCAAGAACAAGTTTGTGAGCAGTCACTACCATGTGCTATTTTGGTCCAAGCCCGATCGAGGTAGCAAGAAACGCACATTCAACTCCAACTACAAGTACACAGACCAAAAAGATAGTTATCACGATAGGTTGAGTGTGCAAGACATGCCTAGGGACTACAAGCCCGGACAAGTCAAAAACAAGAATCAATTGAGTGAAGACTTTATTGAGAAGTTCGTCATGTACTCCAGCAACCGAGGAGACACGGTACTGGATTGTTTTGGTGGTGGCTTGACCACGGGCAGAACAGCACTACGTTGGGGTCGTAAGTTTGTGGGTTTTGAACTCAACACCCATGCATATGATGCTTTTGTTCCCACCCTGGCTGAGGTGGAAGAGTTACCGGATCCTGTTCCTAGCACACCTGATGCCGTTGAACTGGCCAAACGTCAAAAACTGCGAGATGGTTGGAAACGGGATAGGTTGCTAAAAAAAGCAAACAAAAGTACTACTCAGCCCGCGGTTGACCAAATTCAATAAATCTACTATAATATACACATATTAACTACTGGAGCCTTTGATGATTCCTGCATACGAAGATGTTGTGCGTAAGCCAAACGTCATGAAAAACAGAAACCCGCTTAAACAAAAAACCAGTCGGATTGTAGCGTTGGCAGATCGTGTGGCACAACTGCAAACATACAAAGGTTGGCAACGATTGATTGCTGAATATCAAAAACAAGGCATTCAAATTGATCCTAAATTACGACCATTGATCAAGATGGTCAAGTTGAAATTGTTGTTCATTGACGAAGACATTCAACGAGCACTAGATGCCAAACATTGTACCAGCATCGCAGGTATTGGTAATTTCAACCCAATGTACCTGCAGGTGTTTTATTGCGTTAAAATACCGGGCAAAGAAGAATACCATTCAGTTGATGCTCAACATACTGCCACACTGGTTGCGGCCTTGATTGATGCTGGGGTGTTTACCGACGAAACAGATTGGCGTGAAATAGAAATGCCTGTGCTGTATATGGAAACCAATAGCAAGGCATTTGCTCGTAAAGCATTTGCACTTATCAACGGCAAAGGCAAAAAGAAAATTAGTGCGTGGTACGAACATCGAACCAAAGTGATGAGTGCTCGAATTGATCAAAGCAATGACGACGACGACCAAGAAGCATTAACAAAGCAAGAAATTTGCGAAAAATACGATTGCTACCCAGTAGACAAAGAAAGTGATTTTATAGGTTTGCCCGGTACGTTTACTCATATGCAAGCACTGAGTCTTGACAATGAAATTTTGGAAATGGCCTGTAAATTTCACAACGACTATTTCCACTATGATGAGATCAATGGTTCACTATGGTTTATGATGGAAGATTTGTTCAAGGCATTCAAGGCTGCCAAGATCAAAATCACAGACAAGTTCCTAGGCGAACTTGCTGGAATTCTGCAAGGCTACTTTGCAGGACTTGCAGGCTTTCACGAGGCTGTACATCATGCACATCGTCAATGGGGCGAGCATACATATGGCTATGAAGTATCTTGGCAGGATGAGGCCATTGCGGCAGTTTTAGTATTACTGTATCAACGACTAGGTGGTACCCAGCGCATTCCAAAACCCTTGTTGGATCGATTTGAAAAGATACTTGACTTTGTGGCAGATGACATCAAAGCACTCTACGAAGAAGTTGAAACAGCATGAGTTACTTCTACATCCTTCCCGGGCCATTCCGAACAGGATTTGGCATTACTGGTGACCACGAACGTCGAGAAAAAGACTACACCGGCGCCTGGGGAGGTGTAGCACGTTTTTCATACCTGTTTGAAGGCACGAGTACACACATCAAACGATTAGAAAACATCATCAAAATTCAAAATAGAGACATGCTGTGGAAAGTAGATGAGTGGGAAACCGAGTGGCTAGACAATGACTGGACTCCTGACCAGTTACTGGGATTCGTGCAAGAACTAGTAGCAGAACGCCACCTAAAAGTAGTACAAATAAGGTAATACTTTAGTGCTACCGAAACCCTACAGAAATGTGGGTTTTTCTTTTGGTTGACCGAATATTCCCTTTTTGCTATAATACTTGTATAGAAACTAAAAAGGAGTCCAGAATGGGAACACGTAGTCGTATTGCAGTTATGCACGGTGAAGTTTGCAAATCAGTTTACTGCCATTGGGATGGCTATTTGGAACACAATGGCGCTATATTGCAAGAGCACTATGACTCCTCTAAGGCCAACCAACTGGTAGCCCTGGGCGACTTGTCAAGCCTGCGTCCTGAGATTGGTGTAAAGCATCCTTTCTCTTGTTTAGATGCTGATGCTGGTAGCGACTATGAAGAACGCTATGGCAACATGTGTACCTTTTACGATCGTGATCGCGGCGAAACAGAATGCACTTGGTCAGTAGATCACACGTTTAAAGACTTCCTGGACCGTGCCAAAGGTTGCGGTGCTGAGTTTTACTATGTGATGAAAGATGGTGTATGGTATGTGGGTGATACTTACGACTCTACTGAATTAAGTAATCGGTTAACACCACTTGCAGAAGCCATGCAAGCCGTGGAAACGGTTGACCAATAATCGCCGAACTGCTATAATATACACATATTAACACAACTAGGAGCCAGTATGCCAGGATTTGTAGACGTATCAAACATGACAGCCCGTGAAATTCGCATGATGGATCATGCGGCTGACGCCGATGAAACATATCAGCCCCGCCAAACTTGGAAACCCCGGGCCAAGCCCGCAGGTGTCAAGCATTCGGTGGACAATGTTTGGGGTGCGGCAGTGGCGGCACAACGCATGAATGGTTCTTATGTGAAAGAGACCATGTACAAGGTTGATCCAGAAATGTCCAGCAATACTGTGATAGACAAACGTCGCAACCGCGATATCATGCTTGACATTTTGGCTAATCCTGCTGTGCTCACTGTAGAAGATATTGCACAAGGACAGGAGTGCCGCAAGTTCCTGCAAAACGACATTACCTTCCGTGCTCTTAAAAACAAACTCACAGAGTTTGATGGCTCTGTTAGCAAGGTGCTGGCAGTTGAAGATGACTTTGATACTGTGAAACACAAATTGGAATTGGCTGTGGTTGCATGTCTCCCACAAAGTCATGCTCGCAGTTTAGAGCGTCAGGCTGTTCAAGAACGAGTGCGCCAAACATCAGGCGCCGTGATCGGCACCCCTGGCGACAAAGTCACTCTGGCAGTTGAGATTGTGAAATCCAACTACAGTCAGCAATGGAATACCTGGTATGCCACTGGCGTTACCCAAGACAACTCTGCTGTGTTTTTTGCATACCGCCAAGAACTGGCCAAGGGTGCCAAACACACTATTACCGGAACCGTCAAGGCTCACAGAGACGGCTCTACTCAACTCAACCGTGTGAGCATTATCTAAGGAAATTTTATGCGTAACTTCGTACTTGGTATTATTTTTGGTTTGGTGATTGCCACAGTGGGCTTCTCCGGATTGGCACGTATGTTTGACAAAGGTGTCCATACCATCCAGCAAACCAGCAAGGAACTGGCCCAGTAAAACGGGCAAATAGAACCAAAAATTATTGCAAAAGTGGTTGACCAATATCACATCTTTTGTTATAATTTAGGTATGTTGAGCAGTAATGCAAAGCATTTTTTTAAACTTTAGGCAACTTTGAAAGGCAACCTATCATGTCAGCAGACAAACTCTTTACAGTAGCAGGTACCGCTACAAATTCCGATGGTACTACTAAGGCTCGCTTTGCGAACGACTTGGTAGCCCGCATCAAGATCCTTAACAAGGCTAAATGTACCAACATCAACTTGGTAGAATTGCCACGTGCAATGACCAAGTTAGAGGCTCTTCAGTTCTTGACTGAACAGGGCATCACAGACGGCGACGCTGGCTATGCTGTAGCCAACAAGTTGGCTGAGAAGTCAAAGATCGCCAAGAAAGGCGAAGTTAAGGTCAAGGCTGTGAGGGCTTCTGCACCTAAAGCAACTACCAAGACTGCTCAAGAAGCATAAGCAGGCCGGAGTGCCAAAAAAGCGGCTTTCGGGCCGCTTTTTTGTGGCTTTTTGGTTGGTGTTGGTAATTAATACTATGCTTGAACCAGATGAATACTTACACGAGCGCATCCAAACGGTCATGCTTGAAGTCATGGGTGTGCTGTATGGCAACAACATAACCTTGGTACACATGGGTGCCATGATGAGATTGTTGGGAGTGCCAGATGCCAAGGCCGCCGAGCATGACAATGAGATGCTGGAACTGGATGAAAAGTTTGGTGCCATGCTTCGGGAATTAAATAAAAGCACACCACAACAAGTCCCCCGGGACGCTACCATCCATTAATGTCTATACCCAATTATCGTGCAGTGGAACCACTGTACATTGTGATCTTGCGCAACAACAATCAAGCAGAATCGTTATTTCGAACCTGGATCAAAGAGAATCGAATTGAACACGCCAACATCTCGGGCAACCGAATGATGCTTCATGATCAACGTGCATTCGAGCAGTTTCGTGTGACTTGGTCGCATAACTTTGCCTCTGTCACAGTATGGGACACCTGGCTCAAGAGACACATTTATCTAGACTAAAAGAACATCAAGTTATTGACAACCCCTTCTAGCCGCTGTATAATTAACATTGTCGTTACAAGGAGAAACAAATGACACAACACGAACAAATCGTAGCCGCTTATGAAACCTATTTGGCCGAGAATGCCAAGTTCACCGAAAAAGGCGTCAAAGCCGCTGCCGCTCGTGCTAGAAAAGCCCTGCAAGAAATGAGCAAGGGCATCAAAGAGCGCCGCAAAGAAATCACCACAGAAAAAGAAGCCTTGGCAGCCAAGTAATGCCGACGGTTCAAGTGGTAGAAGACCCTGACAATCCTGGAGAACTCTTGTTGGATTTGGGTCTTGAACTGTGTGCTGAAATCGGATGGAAAGTAGGCGACACAGTGCAATGGATAGATCAAAAGGACGGCTCATGGCTGTTACAGAAATCAAAGACATTAGCGAGTTGCTCGAACAACTCAACACAAAATCTTTAGAAGATACTCACTTCAAGTGGACTGCCGATACTATTGAGCCACTCACCGTTAGTAGTGGTGGTACTGGAACTAGTCATCCTTTTTACGGTGCTGTGCCCAATGTCACAATTGGTGGCGGTACAATGAGTGCCACCGGTATCAATATTAGTAGCCCTATTTGGACCAACAATACCACTGCTGGCAGTTACAGTTTTGCTGGACAAAACATCCAGCCCAACAACACAGTCCATATCAAAGGTGAGAATGCTGATCTCTTGATCAATGATAAAAGTCTCAAGACCTGGATGGAGAAGGTTGAAGAACGTCTCAACATCTTGACACCCAATCCCGACCTTGAAAAAGAATGGGATCAATTGCGTAAGTTAGGAGAGAGATATCGTAAGTTAGAGAAAAAATGCCAAGAAAAAGCAAACATGTGGAAGCAATTAAAAAGCATGCCCAAACCAAATTTAAACATATGACACACAAACAAAGAATCAAACACATCGTCAAGTGGATCAAGTCCTATGCCCGGAGTGCCAAAATCGACACTTTGGTGGTGGGTATTTCAGGAGGCATTGACTCCTCAGTGGTATCCGCTTTATGCGCCGAAACAGGGCTCCAAACCATTGTGGTGCAGATGCCCATACGCCAAAATCGCAAACTGGACAATCGCAGTAGTATGCAGGCCGACTGGTTGCTGGAGCGTTACAAAAATGTCACCTATGTGAGCATGGACATGACCTCAGTGTTCACAGCATTTGAAAAGAAACTGGAACCCATTTGCAGAGACAGCACAGACATAACTCTGGCATTTGCCAACTCACGTGCTAGACTGCGCATGATGACCCTGTATCAAATTGCTCAAAGTTATGGCGGTATTGTGGTGGGCACAGGCAACCGCGTGGAAGACTTTGGTGTGGGCTTTTTTACCAAGTATGGTGACGGTGGCGTGGATATTAGCCCCATTGGCGACTGCATGAAAACAGACGTGTGGGACATGGGCCGTGAGTTTGGTTTGCCACAAGAAATAATTGACGCAGAACCCACCGACGGGCTCTGGGATGACGGACGTACAGACGAAGGGCAACTGGGCATGAGTTACCCTGATCTGGAACGTGCCATGTGGCTGGACCAGTCTGGAGATCAAACCATGACCGCGACTGAAAAAGCCAACCTCAAGCGGTATCGAGCAATTCGAGCCAGAAACCTGCACAAGATGGAACCAATTCCTGTGTGCCGAATCCCTGAGTAAACCGCGCCGTTTACTACAAAACGGCATCATTTTGGCCCGGTCTTTGCCGGTTCTGCAATCAACTGAGTAAGTAAAACTACCATGAAAGCACAAGTAAACCATATCAGCGATCAAATCGCAATTTGGAGTTTGAGAGCGTTCCGAGTCGCAGGACTTTGGATCATTGCTCTCGCTGTGATCGCTGTGAGCAATCACAAACTAACCAATCTCCGCGCAGGCATTGAATCCATGCCCGCCGGTTATGTCACAGCCCAAGAAAAAATTCAATCCTTGGATTGTTTGACACGTAACATCTACTGGGAAGCCGCATCAGAGCCTTTTGAAGGCAAAGTTGCTGTGGCCCAAGTCACAATGAATAGACTGGCATCGGGACGCTTTGGCGATTCAGTATGCGGTGTGATCTATCAGAAAAACGTATTCTACGAACGAGTAATCTGCCAGTTCAGTTGGGTGTGCGAAAGCACCCATAAAACTCGTCCAATACATCAACCCCTATGGGCCGAATCGGAATTGGTGGCCAAAAAAGTTCTGTTAGAAAACTTTAGATTGCCCGGTATCAAAAATGCGTTATTTTACCACGCCGACTATATATCAGATCCGGGCTGGTCCAAAAGATTGAATCGAGTCACTACTATTGGTCATCACATTTTTTACGAGCAAAAGTAAAACCTCCGGTTGATTTTTGATAACCTAATAGGCAGTGTGTTATATTACCTGGTTTTAACCCTAACAGAGAGGCAGCGGCTCTCTTAGATTTGTACCAAGTATTGTTAGTCACACAATATATCGGCTTGCTATTTAAATCTCTAAGATGTTGTTTTTGAGATTCACTCATTGGGTTTTTATTCTTACCAGTATGAGACTTTGATAGATTATCTAACCACTCCTTGCTAAATGGCGGTCTTTTCTTGCCCGTTTTTGCAATTCGAATTTTTTGTTTAGTTCCCTCAGACTGCACTCTTTTTGTGCCTGCTTCGGACAACTTTTTTCGCATTTTTTCCGAAAACACTCTACCTTTTGGACTTCCGCCTTTGCCACCATCTGCACCATGAGTTTTATTGAGTAAAATGCCTGTTCCTAAGTCTTTGCGACCATACCAACGAATCAATCTGCGTTCGATAGCACAAGCACCCACATTGGTTAAATTTTGCTCGATGAAAACTATTTTGGATCTGTCGGTTGGGACACTAACGCCCGGATGTCTGCGTATAGCACGGTCGCCTTTGCCTTTACCGATATAGTATGGAGTTCCTGCTTTTGCAGTTTCTGAGTCTTTGCTACGCAGATATGCGTAAACATAGTAAATATTCATGCTGATTGCTCCTTCAAGCGTTAGAGTAGTTGGGAATTCCCGTTCCGCGAACTACACCTATATTTATACTATTTTAACGTAAATAGGGTAAATAGTAAAAAGGACTCATTATGAAAACATTTAGAGATTACATTAACTTAATAGAAACTGCCCAGCAAGGTGTGGCGGAAGGCTTGCCACAGACTCTACGCAAGGTTGTTCCTGGGCATGCCAAGCGTGAAATTGATCGAAAGATGGATGCTGGAAAGTTTGGTAAAACTGATGCGGATAAAGATGCCAACTTCCAACGCTATAAAAAGATTCAAGACAAGTTAAAAGAACAAGGTGTGGCGGAAGGTGAAGGTAACTTGGGCAAAGCACTTGATACACTAAGTGGTAATTGGAGTGGCTGGCATCAAGTCAAATCCCGTAACCCTAATATAGAAAAATTTGAATGGGATGATGGTGAAGGTGGTTTCTATGCCGGTGGAAGCATTGAACACAATTTGAAAACTGGTGAAGTCACTGTTGACTATCATGGCGAATATGACGATGAAGTTAAAGGTACCTTCAAGAACATGGGCGATGCAATGCGAGCATTAAGAGGTGGTGGCGGTGATCATGGCGGTCGAGCACCTAACTTTGACAGACTGCGTGATAGAAAACCACCTGGTCCAGATGATTTGCGTAAAACAGATAGAACAGGTCGCAAAGGCACAATCGGAGGCGGCTATGCTAATCAACTTAAAGGTAGCATTCAAGCAAACAAAGGCAGACTTGGGCCCAAGGGTGTATTGCCCGAAGCCAGTCCAGACGCACTGGCAAAAATCGATAAATTAACACGCAAGTAATCCATCCTGCTTGACGCAATCATCTAATTCTTGTATAATCTATTTTGTATCTTTTACGGAGAACGTAATGCCTTTTAATTTTCCTGTTGCAATTGTTGCTGTTCGTGATTATATCACCAACAGCCTAGCAAGACTTTCAGCAGACACACTAGGTTGGTTAGCGGCCATTGTGTTGCATTGTGCAACCCTGCCCAGTTTCCTGGCACTCATGACCGGACTCAGCGACCGAACTCCAAGTCTGGACATCATCTTGTTCTTGTGGAGCGGTCTGGTCCTGCTGTTCATGCGAGCAGTGGTACTAAAAGACATGCTGAACATCATCACAATTGGGTTTGGATTTATACTGCAAGCCGGGTTCATGGCCTTGATCCTGTTTAAGTAAAAAGTACTACTTGACAAATAATCCTGAATATGCTATAATAAAGCATGATTAAGATTTCAACAGGTCGCCCACACAAAACTCTACGTTCCAAAGACGCAGATTTCTCATTCTCGCCTGATGGCATCAAACTGGTTCCTAGAGCAAGTTTTGAGGTCAGTGTAGAATGCCCACGCGAATATCGATTGATCATTGCTGAGTGCATTAGCAACGGTTGGCTCAAACCCGTGGCTCACATGCGCGATACTGAATACACCATGGAGTTATTGAAAAAATGAGACTGTGCCCCAACTGCGATGAGCGAGCCTTGTGCTGTGATCACTGTGCCTATTTCCAGTTCAACGGAGATGAGAGCGGCGCCTACACTGGCAACGGCTATTGCCGCTTGCACAAGCGAGCAGAAGATCCTGGTAGTCTCTGTGACGAGTATTTTTGTTTTGAACTACTAGCAAAGGACGCACCCAATGAGCATGCATCTACACCACCCCAGTCTTAGTCTCAATGGCAAGAAGCGGGGCAAGGTCAAGTTTCGTAATGCAGACGAGGCTCGCAAGGCACGTGAACTGGATGCCTCGTGGAAAGAACTGCAAAAAAAGTGGGAAGTGGACGCAGAAGAAAAGCGTCGCAAACGAGCAATGAAGGCTGAGCCACTCACATACAAATTGACCACTCCTGCCGGTCGTAGCACCGCACACATTCCCAGCCTGTCGACTCCGGGTGGATCAACAGCACCTGTCTACAAAGTGTACACAGGTACCAAGGTCAAAGGTATCGCTACCATGCACAAGTCAAACGCGGTTCCTGTGTTCTCAGACGAAGAAGCAGTAGAGATTTCAAGAATGCGTCGTGGATAAAGATTTGTACTCCACACCCGAAGCCAGACTGGATACCATACTAGGTGAGGTCTCTTTTTGGGCACAGATGCAACGGTGCAGAATGTCCGAAGAAGGTCAAAAAAACTGTACCACAGGCGCAGACACAATCACATGGTTTAGAGACACTTGGGGTATACAACTGCTACCCTCGGATGATACCATATTTGGATTCCAGCGTGGAGTCAACATTTTGGATGAGCAGAAGTACATGGTATTTTTACTGAAGTGGTCATGATTAAAAAACGTTTATTAACCTATAAGGGAGATTTTGTAATGGGTGGTATGTGGGAAAAAGATGAAGTGGTACGCTTGCTCAAGGGTGTGCCAGGTACTCAGTATCAAGAAGGTGATGATCAGATCAAAGAACAGATACGTGAATGGGTCAAAGGTCTGCTGAAAAATAGTGAAATCAATGTGACGTTCACCAAAGCAGACGGCACTGACCGTGACATGCTGTGTACTTTGGATCACAGTAGAATTCCAGTTAGTGTGACAAAGCCGGTATCAACTACTGCACCGGTGGATGGCATTGTGCGTGAAAGTAAGAAGCCCCGGAAAGAACCTGATCCTCACAGTATCCGGGTTTTTGATTTGGAAAAACAAGAGTGGCGCAGTTTCCGTTTTGATAGACTCCGAAAGGTCACAGCCACCTTGGATTTCCAATAAGTAATATTCAATGGCAAAAGAAGATATTATAAACATGGAGGGTCGGGTAGAAGAAGTACTACCAGCCGCCATGTTCCGGGTAAAAATAGACAACATCAACAACGTGGTACTAGCACACTTGTCTGGACGTATGCGTAAGAACAACATCAAAGTGCTACTAGGAGATCGTGTGGAAATGGAATTTAGCCCTTACGATCTCACCAAGGCACGTATTACTCGTCGCAAATAAATACAACATGGAATTACGTGACCACATCAATCTTGTAGAAGCAAGCACCCGTCCAGCAAAACTGGAAACCACCCCTCTCCCTTACGGCGAAAAAGACCTTGAACCTGTAATGAGTAAGGAAACTATCAACTATCATTTTGAGCATTTGGCCAAAGGTTATGCCAAGCGTTACAACGCAGGAGAAGGCAATGCGGATTTTAATCGTGCTGGCAGTTTTCTACACAATAAATTTTTCCCTCAGCTTCGGGCTCCCAAGGGTGCCAACCGACCACGCGGTGCAGTACTTGCACTGATTGAAGAAAAGTTCAAAACTTGGGAAGACTTCAAGGAAGCATTTAAGGAAACTGCAATGAAGATCCAAGGATCAGGTTGGGTGTACTTGAGCACCGGCGGTGACATTAAGACCATTGCCAATCATGCAGTACGCACAGACATCTGTGTGCTGGTGGACTGGTGGGAACATGCCTGGAGCCTGGACTACCAATGGGACAAAGAACGATACCTGGACAATATCTGGAAGATCATTGACTGGGACGTTTGCAACGAAAGACTATAATGATATTAGAATCTGGTGCGGTGGCTAAATTGCGTGACTTGGTTGCCGAAGAAGGCAATCCCAATCTCATGCTACGTGTGTTTGTGCAGGGCGGCGGCTGCTCGGGCATGAGTTATGGCTTTACATTTGAAGAAATTCAAAACGAAGATGACTTTGACTTTGCCTATGAAGATGTCCGGGTTGTGGTAGATTCAATGAGCATGCAATATCTTCAAGGTGCTTCGATTGACTATCAAGAAGACCTGATGGGTGCCAGTTTTGTGATCAACAATCCACAGGCACAAACCACTTGTGGTTGCGGCAGCAGTTTTTCTGTTTAAGAGAACGCTCTAGGATCAGTGCCCCAGGATCCATTCACTGTGGTAAACACAGGAGCAAATGATCCATTGATGGGTGACCAGGTACCACCGTTTTTAACATAGGTGGCTTGAACTGCTTTCCAGGTACCAGCATTCTTTACATAGGTCTTTTGTACCGATTCCCAGTTTCCGTTGTATTTTACACTGCCACCACCTACATTCATGTCAAGTACCACATAACCACCTGCGCCGACTTGAGTGTTTGTACCACCGTATCCTGCTGACCCTGAATAATACGGCTGTCCGATTCCACCCGGAGTACGTCCACTAGGATTGATCACAATATCTCCTAAACTTGATCCAAAGTATCCTGCATACCCACCCTGATCACCACCAGGTGTGGCGCCGCCATTGCCACCGGCATATCCGCCACCACCAGCGCCACCACCTCCACCGTCGCCGCCTTTGTCTTGACCATTTTGCCCTGAATAGATTCCTACTGATGTTTGACCAGAACTGCCTGGGGCCGACTGCCCTGTAGCAGATCCTGAGTTGCCTCCACCACCACCGCCACCACCACCACCGGCTATGGCAATTGGAGAGCCGTTTAAGAAAACAACACTGGCTCCCCCGGCACCTCCACCTGCCCCGGAACTACCAGCACCTCCTGAGTTGCCGCCGCGGCCACCTCCAAAACTGGCACCACCAGTGATGGTTACTCCAAATGATCCTGGGCCGCCGGTGTTGACTCCATACAATCTCACGCTGTGATTGCCGGCAGTGACCAAAACTGAACTTGAATAAGTTGCCCGAAACCCAGGGATATACAACACATTGACGCCATCAATGTAGACTGTGGCATAATTATCACAACTGCCAGTAATGTTGTAATACCCAGTTGATGGAAAGTTCACTGTGACAGTTTGATCAAAGTATGTGGCACTGGGAGTATAGTTCCAAACCCCGTATTGATTCAAAAACCCCACATAAGCACTATCCGTAACACGTTGATTGATAGGATTACTCAGTAGTTCTAGACTGGTCCAAACTGTGCTGGCTGTGTAACTGGCACCGCCGCCGCCACCTGGCGCACCCGATCCGCCTCGGCCTGCGCCGCCTGCTCCGGCCACAGCAACTTGCAATATATCGCCATTGGTTATAGTAAATGTTTTGCGAGCAAAACCACCGCCGCCACCAGAACCGCCAGGATTGCTGTCATTGCCCCCACCTCCTCCACCCCCGCCCCAAACGTAGGCAATGATTTGGCTTGTGGTTGTTGGCCAAATCAATTGTTGTAGGCTGTTGCTAAAGCCAATTGCTCGTATTACTGATGCCATGTTGTGCTTTTAAATTTGATACCAAATATCGCCATCACTGCCGCCAGTTGGGGCCGCTGTACTAACATATCTCGTGCCATATCCATTGGAGTTGGTGGCAATGGCCAACGTTACATTAGCAGTTAATGCACCTCCACCACTCAACCCGCCACCGGCAATAATTATAGTTGCCGCATCTGCCGCGCCAAGATTTGTTCTAGCATCAGCGGCAGTGCTGGCACCAGTACCACCATCTGCTACTGTTAAATCAGTTATTCCAGTTATTATTCCACCAGTGATGGTCGCATTACTGGCGCCAAAGTTTCCTAACCCAGTTACTGAGCCACCGGTGATGGCCACTGCGTTTGAATTTTGTGTTGCAATAGATCCTAGACCAAGATTTGTTCTAGCATCAGCGGCAGTGTTGGCACCTGTTCCGCCGTCAGACACAGCAATTGCTGAACTTAGACCAGTAATTGATCCACCAGTGATGGCTACGTTGTTGGCATTTTGAGTTGATGATGTTCCAAGTCCTAGACCTGTTCTAGCAGATGATTGAGTATTCCCACCAGTACCACCATCGGCCACAGCCAATGGAACAATAAGTCCAGTGATTTCGCCACCAGTAATAAACACATTATTCATTGTGCCGCCGGTGAATGCTACATTGCCGGTGTTCATCACAGCAATATTACCCAATTGTAAATTTGTTCTGGCACCGGCGGCTGTGCTGGCGCCTGTGCCTCCGTCGTCTATGGCCAAGTCGGTGATTCCTATGATTGTGCCACCAGTAATAGCAACTGCATTGGCATTCTGCTGACTCATGGTCGGTAAGGCATTGGTCCAGTTGGTCACAAATTGTGTGGTAGCAATTTGTGTACTGCTTACTGAAATGGCAGCAGTAGGTGCTAACGGTGTTCCAGTAAATACCGGACTGAACTTTTCACCTTGCACAAATGCTGTGGTAGCAATTCTAGTTGAACTATCATTGTAAACAGCACTGTTTGCTGTGGGTGCACCTGTAAAGTTTGGGCTTGCTTTTTCACCTTGCACAAATGCCGTGGTGGCCACCTGAACAGAATTATCATTATAGGTAGCAGTAGGTGCAATGGGCGTGCCTGTGAATTGTGGACTGACAGTGACAAATTGTGTGGTTGCCAATTGTGTAGTGGCAGTTCCTTGTGCGGCTGTGGGTGCGGTAGGCGTGCCAGCAAAAGCAGGACTATTTGTAACAAATGCCGTGGTTGCCAATTGTGTAGTGGCAGTTCCTTGTGCGGCTGTGGGTGCGGTAGGCGTGCCAGTAAATTGTGGGCTTTGGCTTACAAATGCAGTGGTAGCAATTTGTGTGTTTGATGTTCCGGCTGCGGCAGTGGGCGCTGTGGGCGTCCCAGTAAATGCAGGGCTAGCTTTTTGTGTTTGGACGTAGTCTTGAGTGGCCAGTGCCGTCCAGGTATCGGCAGTGCTGTATGAGGAAATAACATCAGTGGCGCTGTTGTACCAAAGTTGTCCTAAAATTGGTTGCAATGGTGCAGTTGAGTTGGCAAAATTTTCCAACAAATATACATAGTTTTCGTTTTCGTAGGTGCCGTAATCTGTTAGAGCACGACCCACCAGGGCCAGGTCTGTTGCAGTGGTATTAACAGTACCATCTGCAACGATTGCAATTACATTTCCACGGCTGTTGTTGATAATATATGACATTGATAACTCCGAGTCCGTGTATTTAGCGATAGATCGGGTTCGCAAGCCCGAACACAAAGTTTGGTAAATACAGCACTAGGACTGCAAATTTATGACACAACTATTAATCAATGTGGGGAATGTTGCCAACGATGGGCAAGGTACTCCATTGCGCACAGCTTTTCAGTATATAAACAGTAACTTCACAGAACTTTATAATAATGTTCAAGCCACACCCCCTGTTTCTTCTAGCGGTCAAGCCGGTGATGTTCCAGGCATGATCGCATATGATCAAGAGTATCTGTATGTATGCGTGTATGAATACGATGCTACTACTATAATTTGGTATCGTATAGCATTCGATACTGCTCCTTGGTAAAATAAAACATGAGTCAACCTGTTTGGATCACTCCTGCTAGTAGTTTGGGAACCATACCTGAAAATGTGTTCTATCAAAACAATTTGCTGGTAACTACAGATGCTTTGCCATTCGCTCCCACCTGTACTGCTACCACAGCAGAGACCAATGTGATTACCTGTACCAGTACTGCGGGATTGTATGCTGGACTCAATGTTATTTTTTCCGGAAACACGTTTGGTGGCATTGACTCCACAGTAAGATATTTTGTGTTAGATGTTGCGAACTCCACACAATTTCGCGTCACTGACACAGAATTCAGTTCTATACCTGTGGCACTGACCACTGCTACTGGAACAATGGCAACTGAGTTTAAGCAACATGTTTACTACACCTTGATTGCAGGCTCACTGCCTCCGGGCATTCAAGTGTCAGACAACGGATTAATTGTAGGTGTACCACAGGCTCTGGCCAGCATACAAGGTGTGCCGTTTGATGTCAATAGAGATGTTGTCAGTAAATTTACCATTCGAGCCTACACCACAACTGCCGCCGGTGCATTGGATCGCATCAGAGATCGAACATTCACACTCACAGTGATCAACACCAATGCGCCGGTGTTTGCTTCGCCCAGTGATCTTGGCACCTATTATGATGGTGACCGATTGAACATACAAATTGCCATTGACAATGCAGGACCTAATGTACCTGTAGTGGTCACCTTGGTAGGAGGTGCTTTGCCCGGCGAAGTTTCAATCAGCACCACGGGATTGATATCTGGATATATTCAACCAGCAGTGGATGTTACCAAACCACCTGGATATGACCTCACTCCTGATGACTTGTATCCTTATGATTTTTTAACCAGTGCCATCAACAAAAATTATCAATTCACACTACAGGTCACTGATGGGGTCAATACTGATTTAAAAACTTTTAGTTTCTATGTGTACAACCGCGCTACGCTCAACGCCAGCACCACACAGATCACTGCGGACAATTCAAACATTACCACAGACGAAGGTGAAGAGCGCAGACCGTTTATTGTAAATTCCCTGCCGTCAGACCTGGGAACTGTACGCGGCGACAATTATTATGCACATCAATTTATTGCCAACGACTATGACACACCTGACCTTAAATATGCAATCAGTGTCAATGTGGGATCAGGCCTGCCACCGGGGCTGAGCATTGACCCCAATTCAGGTTGGTACTATGGATATATTCCCGATCAAGGAGTAACCAAAGTTGAATACAGTTTTAATGTTGTGACCTACCAGGCTGATTTTGTAGGCACGCCCATCACCTGTACCGCTACAACTTTTGGTACAGATATTATCACTTGCAACAGCACCAGCCAAATTGCCACAGGTCAACCTATTGTGTTTACTGGCACCAGTTTTGGTGGAATCACAGCGTCGGCTACTCAAGTGTACTATGTGTTGTCAGTAACAAGTGACACTGAGTTTAGCATAACTAATAATCTTGGCAGTACCACTCCTGTAACATTGAGCACAGCCTCTGGCACATTATCGGCCAACTTGATTGTGGCAAGTGACCCATATCCATTTACACTGACCATTGCTGGCACGGCCAATGCTGAAGTGGTTTGGCTCACACCCGGAGATCTTGGCACAATTGAAAATGGTGCCATCAGCATGTTGGTAATTGCGGCAGAAAATGTAGGTGGTCGCTCACTACAGTATCGTCTTGCACCGGGTGCAGGGTCAACACAGTTACCATATCCTTATGTGCCCGGAGTTTACAATCTTTTGCCACAAGGACTGCAACTGTTGCCGTCTGGAGAAATTTCTGGTCAAGTGACTTTTAACACATTTGCAGTTGATCTGGGTGCCACAACATTTGATGCCACCCAGGCAATCACACGAAACGTTTCCATTCAAGAAACCACATTTGACAGCACCTTTACATTCACAGTAAATGCCTATGCCCAAGACACTCAACAAATACTCTACAAAGTCAACACGATAACAGTTGACAATGGGGGTTCTGGCTACAGTTCATCTCCGGGCGCAGTACCGGTATTGACATTCAACACACCCACAGGTGCTAGTGCAGTGCAAGCCACAACAGGAAATATCACAGTGACCGGTGGTGCCATAACTGTTGTGGAAGTGGCAGATGGCGGCGCCGGATATACCAGTCCTGCCACTCTCACAGTCACTCAGGGATATGGCGGCAGCGGCGCGGTATTCACACCGGTCATGAGAGCCACCGGCACACGAGATGTAGTAAGTGTCAACAAAACCTTCTCTGTAAAAATAAAACGAGCGTACAATAAACCCTATCAAAATTTATCAATAGAGGCCATGCCTCCGGCCAATGATCGTGTGATGATAGCAAGTTTGCTAGATAACCAAGAAATATTTGTTCCAGAATATATCTACAGAATTGATGATCCTTATTTTGGCAAGTCATCACGAGTGATATATCAACATGCATTTGGATTGGCTCCTGATACCCTGGAAACCTATGTCAGCAGTTTGTATCTAAATCACTATTGGAAAAATCTAGTGCTGGGAGAAATTTCAACAGCACAAGCCGTGGATCCTGTCACAGGCCAAGTGGTTTACGAAGTTGTATACAGCAAGATTGTGGATGACCTTGTGAATGCGGCCGGAGCCAGTGTGAGCAAGATTGTGAATCTTCCCTACGTTATAACCTATCCTGTTGACAGTGGCATGCAAATAACACAGGTGTATCCCAACAGTCTGGTTGACATGAGAGATCAAGTGGTTGATGTGGTGGGACAAATATCTACCAAGTTGCCTCTGTGGATGACCAGCAAACAAGCCAATGGACAGGTGTTGGGATTTACTCCGGCCTGGGTCATGTGCTATACCAAACCCGGCAGAAGTCAACAAATTGCTTATTATGTACAGACACAATTTGCAGGACATTTAAATGCTGTGGACTTCAAGGTGGATCGTTATGTGTTAGATCGTACCATGAGTCGCAACTGGGACACTGTAACCCAGAATTGGACCCCCAAACCCAGTCTTACCACATTTGATAGATATGGCTCAGGACAACTGCCATTTGTTGGCTATGTAGATCTGGCCACACAATTAGCCTACACAGATGTCAATCAACAAACTTTGGATAATATTGCTGCCTTGGGTGGGCTAGACGGAACAGTTGCCAATATTGATGGCAGTACAATAATTTTTGTCAAGCAAGAATACTATACCAATTATGACACACCTGCCGCTGCCTGGCAAGATTATACCAATCTCTATGGCAATGATTACAGTCCCGAGACTGCAGGTCAATATTTTGATGAAAGTCATACCATACCCGGTGGATACACCGTCAATTGCACCAACACCTATGTTGGCACCAACTATATCAAAACTGCAACTGCCACAGGGGGCACCACTGGAATGCATGTGAATGATCCCATATGGTTCACCGGTTCAATATTTGGTGGAATAGATGCCAACGGTGATAACGGCCTAGCACAGATATACTATGTGACCGAGGTGGTCAATACTGGTTGTTATATCACATCAGGAACCTTGATCACTTGTGATTCTGCCACTTACTTGAACGACAATGATGTGGTGTGGTTCACCGGAACTGCCATTGGTGGCATAAATGAATTTACCTCCAGCAATGAAATTCAACAATATTATGTTACCAAAGTATCGTCTACCACATTCAGGATTAGTTTGACATCAGGAGGATCATTTGTTTCGTTGAATACATCATCTTTCGTGACATCTGGTGATCTCATGGTGGGTAACAAGTACAAAATTAAAACTGTGGGAACCACAGACTTTACTGCACTGGGTGCAAGCGACAACACTGTTGGCACAGAATTTGTGGCCACTGCAACAGGCACAGTCACAGCCGGCAACTTTATTGTGGGAAAATCTTACACAATCAGCACAGTGGGCACCACAAACTTTATGCTGATTGGTGCCGGCGCAAACACTGTGGGTATCACATTCACTGCCACCGGTAATGGTAGTGGCACAGGAACTGCCGCCCAAGGCAGTGGACAAGTCTATGATGTGATGACAGTGAATACTCAATACTTTGCTGTGAGTACAACCAAGGGTGGAACCAACACCACATTGACCACGGCCTCAGGCAGCATGGTTGCAAACTTTGGAAATCAGCGCATGGCAATATATACCATATCAGTGGATACTGCGACTCAGTTGGTATCACTCACTCCCACACAACTCACTGCTGAAACACAGTATATTCAAGTTGTTCGCGGGCACAGGTTTGCCGGCGCACAGGTATACTACCCCACCAGTCCTGCTCCTGGATACACTCTGGTGAATTGGCTGCCTGTGCCTCAATCAAACTCAACCGAAACCACATTTGATGGTACCAGCATGGCGTTTGAAGCACCTGTTGATATGTACGATCCCACCAATCGGGATGATAAATATCTGGTATTCCCCAAAGCCAATATATTGGTATAACTAGGACAAAAAAACAATGGCAAGTCAAATCAACCCAAATGACATCGACGGAGCATATCCGGTCGCTGGACAAGACAACAATTCACAAGGTTTTCGTGACAACTTCACCAACACCAAAACAAACTTTACCTACGCGGCCAACGAAATCACCGATTTACAAAATAATGGAGTATTCACCAACGTTGACAACAACATGAACAATTATGACATCTATGCTGTGAATTTGAATGATGTCAGTACCAATCGCATTGCCATTGCCACAACAACTGGAGCCATTGCTGTTAACTATGCTTCAGGACAATATCAAACAATTGGTACCACCACAGGTTCTATCAGTTTGAGTTTTACGAATTTCCCGGCTAGTGGGTATTATGGTTCAGTCTGTTTGAGAATAACTGTCGGTAATGCCGCACACACTGTGACATTGCCTTCAGCAGTGAGTGTAAATGCTGTGGGTATACAGGGTTACGCATCAAACGTAATTACCTTTGCTGCCGCAGGTGTCTATGAGTTCAACTTTGGCTCCAGCGATGGTGGCAGCACAATTACCATTACTGAAAACAACAAACAAATTCAACCTCTCAACAACAGCAGTGAATCGTTGGCTTCTGCTGGTGCTGCCAATTTGGCTGTGACCACCAGTTACTTTACCACAAACGGAACTGCCACGTTGGCCGCAGGCACTGGGGGGCAAATCAAAACGTTTGTGCAAACTGCCAGCACCACTGCCATGGTGTTAACTGTGACCAATGCTGGTTGGAAAAGTTCAGGAACTGGTACCATAACCTTTCCATCAACCACATACGGAACCGGTTGCACATTGCAATACATCAACAGCAAATGGTACGGTATTGGCAACAACGGTTGCACATTTGCTTAAAAACACTTGACAACCCTCATGTTATAGTGTTACACTAACAACATGGAACATCCTTTAATCGGTGATATAAACGACTTGACCATTGATGAACTCAGTGCTCGAGTCAGCGAACTTTCCAACAAACTCAATATAGCCACCAGCATGGGTAATGCTCATTTGTGCGATCAAATCAGAATGGCCCTGGAAACTTTTCGCAACAAGTATCAAGACCGATTGCGAGAATCCTACAAAAAACAAGAAGAAATCAATCACATCAACTTTGACGACAAAATCAATATCAAATGAACGTTAGACTACAATACGACCTAGACTTTCTTGCAGGAGTCTACTACGAAGATCAACTGCAAATGAACAGATATACTGTGAGCCTTAACTTGTTGACCAAAACCAAAGACTCAGCCAGCACCAATATTGCCCTGGATCGAGCCAAGGCATTTGTGCATGGCGCACTGGAAAGTTCAGTTTTTATAAATCAGGCCAATCAGGAACGGGCCGAGATGATGCAGTTGATGGGTATCCGTGTTACCACCTTGCCCGAAGAACCAGTTGACCAGATCATTGGCATGATGTTATACTACAAACTCAATGCTGTGATGGAAGAGCGTATGGTAGTGACCAGTCTAGACCTTTCCAGCACACTGGGTGACTCAGTTTGGTATCAGCACGATGAAGAAGACCTGTCGGGCCCGTTTGCAGGGGAAGGTTGGTGGCATCAAGCCAGTATGCAACATGAAAGTGTAGAGCATGAGTCTGCACCTGGCAACATTGTCAAAGTAATGTCAACTGGCTGGTACGAATTGAATCTAGAGTGGCCCGAGAACACTGCACTTGCCAGCGACAACACAGTGGTGTTTGCAAATTTTCCACGAAATGAAAAATAATCAATACGGAGAAATAATACTGGATGAAACTGACCTGTGTGATTTGATCATGCAGGGTCGAGATCTCACGCAGATGACGTGTGTAATTGATCATTCGGTCAACATCGAATCAGCAATTAAACTGCTGGAAGATCCCGGGCAGTTGGTGCTATGGACATTCCCCCATAACAGTGACATCGGTGTACCTGACTGGGACAGCCTGCAACAACGCCGCTGGCACATGCCCCAGCAGTATCAAACATTGGACATTGCTGAACATGTGGTTGCCATGTGTGACACACCAGAAAAACTACAGCGTGTGGGCCAAGAACTGTTGCTATATCAAGAACGTGGTCTGTTTGATTTGCTACGTTACTTGAAATATCTTGTGGATGTCATGTGTGACAATTGTGTGATTTGGGGTGTGGGCCGTGGATCCAGTGTGGCCAGTTATGTGTTATATCTATTGGGAGTACACCGAATAGATTCAATGTATTATGATTTAGACGCAGAAGAGTTTTTGCGTTAAATATTATTTTTAAGGAGACAGCAATGACAAATGAAGTATATAGATCAGCCAATGGCAAAGCCGTGGACATGGGTGCATTACGACTGCAAAATGAACAAGTTCGCGCAGTAGGCAACATGCGTGTGAATGCTCGCGGCGATGTGATCAATGATGCCAATGAAGTAATTCGTACCAGAAACGAACAAGTTAAATCAGAGTACAAACGCCAGGTTACTACACCACGTCCCGGCTCAATCAACCAGGGTGATATATGACCAAATCAGCGTTTGAAGCACACCGGTTCACTCGTGATCAAATCCGACCACTCAATGATGTGGTGATTGTGGGCGAAATGATCTTTGATCAACGCTTTACCAAGAGTGGCATTGTGTTGCTCAATGACAACGGCAAGAGTGAAGGTATTAGACCTCGCTGGGGCCAGGTGTATGCAGTGGGCCCTGAACAAAAGGATGTGCGTGTGGGTGAATGGGTTTGTGTGGCACACGGACGTTGGACACGTGGTATTGACGTAGAAGACGAAACTGGCAAGCATACCCTGCGCCGAGTTGATCCCAAAGACATACTAATGTCAGCAGATGATCAGCCCGATGATTTGACATTCTCAGATGCGGTACCGGCCTAATGATCATTGACTGGAATGTTGACCGGGTGATTGGTGAATGTCAAAAAATGTACTACGGAGCTACAGACCCATATGAGACAGGTTGGAACAACTGGCCTTGCAAACAAGACTTATATCGTGTAAAATTTGCTGTGGACGAGATGTTGAAGAACACCTCGGGATTCGCCGGCGAAGAGGAATGGTTGGAACAATTGGAAAAACAAAAAGTCTGGAAGGCATTGCAAAAATGAAAGAACTATGGGTAGAAAAGTACCGTCCTCGAACTGTAGACGGTTATGTGTTTGTGGACAACGCACAACGTGAACAAGTGACACAATGGATCCGCGATGGATCAATTCCACACCTGATGTTTTCGGGTTCTGCAGGCACAGGCAAAACAACCTTGGCCAAGATGTTGATCTCGGAACTGGACGTGGATGAGTATGATGTGATGTATGCCAATGGTTCCAAAGAGGCTCGCAAGGTCGAGTGGGTGGATAAATTAATTAGTTTTTGTCAAACCATGCCATTTGGTACGTTAAAGATTGTGCTGATTGACGAAGCAGACTACATGAACCCAAACTCGGTACAACCAGCCTTGCGCAACTTGATGGAAGACTACAGTCAAACAGTGAGATTTATTCTCACCTGCAACTATCCTTCAAAGATAATTCCACCCTTGCATTCACGCTGTCAAAAATTGCAAATCAACAAAACTGATCATACCGAGTTCACCGCCCGGGCGGCCACAGTGTTGGTGAGCGAAGGTGTGGAATTTGACCTAGATGTGTTGGATACCTATGTTAAGGCCACATACCCAGACCTGCGCAAGTGCCTGAATCTGTTGCAACCCAACAGTCAGTCAGGTCAATTGATTGCTCCTTCGGAGGCAGACAAGAGCATGGGCGACTGGCGTCTGGACTGTGTGGACTTGTTCAAACAAGGACGGGTTAGAGAAGCTCGAACACTCATGTGTCAAAATGCCACTCCCGAAGAAGCCAATGAAATATTCACCTGGATGTACGACAACTTGGACTTGTGGGGCCGCACACCTGAACAACAGGATCAGGCCATTGTGATCATACGTGATGGCATTGCCAAGATACCCTTGGTGGCTGATCAGGAAATCAACTTGAGTGCCACCCTGATTGAATTAGGTCAAATCAACTAGGCAAAATTATGTTTTTGCCCAAAAACAATTTGGTGGCCATTGCATACAAAACTGGATATTGTGGAAGTTTAATTTACATACTGGCGGCATTGAGTCCCGAAGTCAATCAATACAAACCGCTTGATCGAATATCATTTGGTGACAGTACTGCTCATGAAAACAATGAGCACTGGTTTCACGGCCTGCACGATTATTGGAATTCATTGGACGTTGACCAAGAAAACTGGGATTCTTATATTCCTAAAAATACCAAACAAGCCTTGTTGGATGATAAACTGATCTTATTTAGATGTCATCCAAACATAGCCTACAAACTTTCTTTCATTGAAAATTTACGAGTACTATACCTCACACACGCAAATAAATACGTGCCCGAAAGATGGGCCTATGAAAAAGTATACCGAGCCCAGGGTGACAAATTTTATCAACAACAGTTGAACAAATTGATCAATAGCCCGACCACAGTCAAGATTAATAATCGAATCAAAAGAAAGTTACTAGTAAATAACTTGAATCACGAAGTTATAAGTTGGAAACAGTTGGCGGCACAAATGAAAATACCACCTTATCAAGTTGAAGTAGACAAACTGCTAGAAAAAAATTTCAATGTGTATACCAACATGTGCGGATATCTGAATATAACCGCAATGTCTCAAGACAAATTCACTGAACTAATTGACACCTACAACAGCAAGCAATGGAAAAGATTCTAATAGACTGGCTAAAAAATTATACCAACAGTGATCTAACTTTGGCAACTGTTTTTGGCAATTTAAATTTTGACATATTTGATGAGGCCATGACCGTGGATTTTGTAAACAAACAATTCCATATTGATATTAATATTTCAGATGTGTGGTTTGCAACTGTGAAAGATCTGACAGATGCCATTGCCAGTCGCTCCTGATCACATGTATTGTTTGCGCAACCAAACTGTGACCAAATTTGGCTACGATAACAAAAACAATACCAATTATCATTTCAACAGTTTAGGGTACCGATCAAACATAGAATTTGATGATTGTGATGGTCCAATAATAATACTAGGTAATACCATATCATTCGGGCTGGGACTAGAAATAGAGCAGTCATTTGCTGGAATTATTGCCAACATATTAAAATGCAAAGTTTATAACTTTTCCTGGGGTTGCTATGGTCATACCAATGCAGATCAATTGTTGCTACTTAAACAGATATTATCTGTGATCACACCCCGACGGGTGATTTTTCAAATCAACAATCTCAATCGTTTTTGGAATGGCAATCATATGAATTTTAACAATTCCAACAATGTTGTGATTTCTGAATTCAATCGATTTAATTTAGAAATTCAGCAGGTATTAAAATCAACCCCGCACGATTTTTTGTACTGGGATGAAAACAGTTATCCAGTAGACTTGCCCGAGTGTTTGATACACAACAAGTACCACATTGACTCAAGTATTGAAGCAAATAAAAATACATTCGGGCCCAAAAGTCATAAATTGATAGCATATTCTATACTAAAAAGAAACATCTAATGAGATACCTAATCCTAACCTACTACCAAAAGGCCACGGGCCAAATTGACGAAGTGATGGCTGTGGCCAAAAGTTTAAAGAGTCGCGATCATCAAACGGCAAATGTAATACTTGACTTTCGAACACTCTCTGTGTTAAAATGTAGCATGAGCGGAGTAACAGTTCCTAGAGACTTCAACCGCATTGTGGAATACTACCACCAACACTACGAATCGACCATAACACGGTTATTCAAAGAGAACGGATACGAAATTGTCAAACCAGAAGAACCCAAAACACAAGTACAACCCGAACCAGTTGATCCTAGTTGATGCCGATGGCGTATTATTGAACTGGGAGTACGCCTTTGCCATCTGGATGGAGCAACACGGACACGAAAAACAACCCGGATCTGATTTTGTGTACGATATTGGTGAGCGTTATGGCATATCAAAGGATCAAGGTCGTAAGTTAATCAAACTGTTTAACGAATCGGCTGCCATTGGTTTCTTGCCGCCCTTGCGTGATGCCATGTACTATGTGAAACGACTGCATGAAGAACACGGTTATGTATTTCACTGTATTACCAGTCTAAGTTCCGATGTCAATGCACAACGTCTGCGTGAAATGAATCTCGCCAAACTGTTTGGTAAGACTGCTTTTGAACTGATTGTTTGTTTGGAAACTGGTGCTGACAAGAATCAAGCACTGGAGCCTTACAGAGACTCAGGATGCTGGTGGGTAGAAGACAAACCGGAAAATGCTGAAGTTGGACACGAACTTGGTTTAAAAAGTATCCTAATGGAACATGGTCATAATATGAGTCATGCCAACGAGCAAATTCCGGTAGTCAAAAATTGGCGGGAAGCCTACCAATTAATAATAGACAATAAGTAATGAATGCATGCAGACACGCTGAAATTCTACAAATACGTTCCTGTTAAAAAACCCATTTACCAGGACAAGTTTTGTTCAACACCATTTAGCAGTTTACAAATCGACAATGATGGCGATGTGCAATTGTGTGACTGTCAATTGCACATGCCGTATACCATTGGCAATGTGTTTGAAAATTCCCTACAGAGCATTTGGCTCAATCATCAAGCTGACCTGGTAAGGCAAGCTGTGGTCGACGGCAACTTTACCTACTGTAGTTGGGACTGTTCAAAATTATCTACACTGCCCAATCGCCCAGCCAAAATACCCCAAGTAAAACTGTTCCCCAAGACAATACACATGAATCTTGACTTGAGTTGTAATCTCAAATGTGCCAGTTGCAGGGAAACAGTGATCATTGAAAAGAACTCAGAAAAAATACAAAAACAAATTGAGTTGTATCAAGAGATCCGCCAATGGGGTCTGACCAATCCCTATAACCCAATTGAAATTGCCCCGATGACCAGCGGAGAAATCTTTGCCAGTCACAGTGCAATAAATTTTTTGGAATCCTTGCGGGATTACCCGCATTTGAATTTGCAACTAAAACTTACCACCAACGGCACACTGATAGCAAAAAACAAAGATCTCATTCACCATATCAAACATCTAATAGGATCCTGGTCAATCAGCATTGATGCTGCCAGTGCTGACACATATCGAACAGTTAGAGGCGCAGACTGGCAAATACTACAGCAGGGATTGGAATACATTCACTCGCTGAAACGTCCAATGAAATTAAACTTTGTTGTACAAAAAAACAATTGGCATGAAATTGTGCAGTTTGCAGAACTTGCCAATCAGTACAGCGCATCAGTGTACTACAGCAATCTACTGGACTGGGGACATTGGACGCCCATCTGGTGGCGTGAAAACAATGTGATGAATAGATCAAGCGAAACCTATCATCAAGTGTTACAGAGTCTGCAACAAGTTCGAAATCAATACCAAAACAAAATAACTGTTTCGGCAGACTTATCTAACAATTTAAAAAAGATAGAGCACTGATAAGTGCTCTATCTAAATTGGCGGGAAATCTACGAAATTATCACCTCCTAAACGGCAGAGAATGTTCAATATCTCGTGACGAGTTAATTAATAGTGTATGCTATCAATCTTTGTAAATTTCCAATATTTTACTAATAATTGGATGTCTTTGTATGTCGCGATTTTCAAACGGACAAACTACAAGACCTTCAACACCACCTCCCTTCTGTAACCTTTCGCACAAATCGACAAGAGCATTACTGCCATGTTTAATGTCGGTTTGTTCTACGTCTCCGGTCATTACAATCTTACTATTCGTCCCTATTCGAGTCATCAACATCTTGGCCTGTGCCGGGGTTGCGTTTTGCATTTCGTCGGCAATAATCCATGAATTTTTAAAGGTTCGACCTCGCATCATTGAGAGTGGCGAAATGTCAATTACCTGATCTTCTATAAGGGCTACAATGTCCTGGGCACGATAATATTCGCGCATGACATCTAGTAAAGGACGAGTCCACGGTTCCATTTTGGCAACCAAGTTGCCCGGGAGGAAACCATGACTTTCTCCCTCCACACCCACTGCTGGGCGTGTCATTACGATCCTGTCACAATCACCTTCCTTCAGTGCCTTAACGGCCGCCTGCATGGCTAGATAAGTTTTGCCCGTACCTGCGGGACCTACTGTAACTACTATGTGGGCGTCAGGGTCTTGTAGTGCCATGACCAAGCGTTCTTGATTTCGTGTGCGAGGGATCAAGTCTATGCGGCGCTGTGCCGTTCTAGGTGCTGGACTAAAGCTGATGGTGTTTTCTACTGCCTGATTCATTCTTTTTTGTGCTTTCGCTGATCGCTGTCTACTCAAGTGCTATTCTCCTGGTAAAAGTCCTTTCGGACATGCCTATTTACGGTGTGTGTGCAACTGATAACCTAGTGTTATTTTTGCCAGATCAGGTCACTAAATACTGACCCGGCGAGTTCTGATTACCGCATTCGAGAGTTCAAACTCTACAATAAATACCCCAATGGATACCAATATATGTCAACAATTGTAATAGAAGGTGGAATCACCATTGAAACCGGAGTCTACATCGGCGTTGACATAGATCTCTCTGTGTTTTTTATAACAGAGGACAACAATCAAATGATCTCAGAAACAGGTGACAGTTTTGTCGAGGAATAGTAATGAGCAACGTTAAATTTAGTCAACTGCCCAACCTAGGCAACATCACAGCCAACACCATAGTACCTGTGGTCGCTGCCGGTACCAACTACACTGTGACAGCGGCCAATTTACAAAGTTATGTAAACAGTAGCACGGGCAACATCACCGGCGCCAATATTAATTCTCCAACCCTGAATAATAGTGCCAATATAAATGTTGTGGCCAATGCTCAGTCTTGGACATTTGACAGCACTGGTAATTTAGGATTGCCCGGTGGCGGAATCATTTACGGTAATCCATACACGCCCAGCGGCTCTCCAGGAAATACAATCACTCTTCAACCAGCAGGTTCCGGTATTACCACTGGTCAAAAGTTGTTGGTATACCCAACAGCCAATGATGGCGACCACATACACCTGGCCAGTGGCAACTTGTATCAAACTGAGTTGTTCTTGGGTAGTGATAATTTATATGTCAAGTTGGCCAACACCGGCAACGTTGTGATCAACAGCAATGACGGCACTGGTAATACAGCACAGTGGACATTTGGTGCCAACGGCAACTTAACGCTACCAAACAATGCCTTTGCTGTTAACTATGCCAATGGCACAGCAGTTAGCCTGGGCGGCACTTATGGCAACGCCAATGTTGTGGCCAATTTGGCTGCGTTAGGTTCTAACCCTGTATCAACAACAGGAAACATAACCGGCGGCAATTTAGATTTATCTTACATGGGTGGCGCCGCAAGAGGCAATCTTACCGGTGGTAATATATCAGTAACTGGCAATATCACCGGTGGTAATATTTTAACTGCTGGACTGTTATCAACAACTGGCAACATAAGAGGTGGTAATATTTTAACTGCTGGAGCCGTGAGTGCTTCTAGTACAATTACCGGTGCCAACTTATCAACAGGTGGAACAGTAAGTGCTACCGGTAATGTTCAAGGTGGCAATATCATAACTGGCGGATTAATTAGTGCTACAGGTAATATAACCACAGCAGGTAACATATTAAATCAAGGCCTTGTATCAAGCACTGGTAATGCCATACATGGTAATATTTTAACTGGTGGACTTGTTTCAGCTGCCGGTAACATAACTGCCAGCAACGTATTTTCCAGCGCAACAATGTCAACTGGCGGTAATATCTTTGCGGCCCTAAATATATCTGCAACTGGCACTGTATATGGTTCAAATTTCAACACCACTGGACTAATAAGTGCAGGCGGTAATGTCACAGTGGGTAACCTACTGACTGCTGGTGTTGCTAGTGCCACTGGAAATGTAACAGCCGCTAATTTCTTTGGCAATGGTAATACCTTATCTAATGTTGCTACGTCATTCCAAAGCACTTGGACTGTACCTACAGGCAACAGCACCCAGAGTTTCACTGTGGCGGCCAGCGAGACCTACTACATGTGGGTTGATTGCAATATCCCCAATGGTATCTTGGCTTGGAACGCCACGGCTACCATTACCAATACCAACGTGCCTGTTGTGG
>Ga0214919_10000745_pt1 | contig 55813 bp, 50 predicted proteins | sample LL1503_MetaG_FD_177994 | JGI IMG/M metagenome (GOLD analysis project Ga0214919, IMG submission 177994) | Freshwater microbial communities from Lake Lanier, Atlanta, Georgia, United States - LL-1503 | ecosystem: Environmental > Aquatic > Freshwater > Lake | place: USA: Georgia | collected... | reverse complement strand
TCTGTCCACCACCTATGCAGATGGTGATATGGTTGTTAATATGACAGATAGAGATTCCTATTCTCATCCGCTAAGAGACACGTACAAGGTTGTATATGATTTAACAACAGAAAATCACCATTTTCAGGCGGGACCAGAAGGGCTTATCGTTCACAATACGGACTCTCTCTTTGTAGAGTTTAACCCACGGAATCCTCAAACCGGCGAGCGACTCGAGGGGCGAGAGGCCCGCCAGGCAACCATCGACATCACTGGCGAAGCCGGTCATTTCATTACAAAAGCCCTTGCCGCACCACACGATTTCGAGTTTGACAAGGCATTTGACCCCCTCCTCATGTTTTCCAAGAAGCGCTATGCAGGTAACATGTACGAAGAGAACGCGGATGATTATGTCCATAAATACATGGGTATTGCGCTCAAACGCCGCGACAATGCGCCCATTGTAAAAACTATCTTTGGTGGCGCGATGCGAATGCTGCTGGACAAGCGCGATGTCAATGGAGCATTTCGGTTTGTCAAGGAGAAATGCATGGAGCTGGTGGATGGAAAGGTGAGTCTGGGACAGTTGACCGTGACGAAATCCCTGCGCGCCGACTATGCCGACCCCGCGCGCATCGCACACAAGGCGCTGGCTGACCGAATTACACTACGAGACCCTGGTAATGCTCCTGCAGCAGGTGACCGCATTGGGTATATCTATATTGCCGCCAAGGGTGGGCAAGAGGCGTCCAAGCTACAAGGCGAGCGCATTGAAACTCCGCAGTTTATCAAAGAGAACGAATTGGTGCCTGATTATCGCCATTATATCGAGCATCAGCTTCAGAATCCGATTTCACAGGCCTTTGGTCTCTTGGTTGAATACGTTCCTGGGTTTGATGCAGGGCTTCTTCGAGGATGCCCCACTGCAGAGGATTTGGATGGATATCTAGCGTTTCGTGAGGGTGTTGCGGCGCGTCTCCTCTTTGGTGAAAGCCTGAAACGGTTTGAGAAAGCAAGTACACGAAGCGCGATGACAAGTATGTTTAATGGAAAAGCGGTTATTACGGTGATGGCAAGGCCCGTGAGACATAAGAGTGTTGAAATAGAGAAGCCACAGATTCAACCTACAGGAACACAGCGAGTTATGAGCAACTACATGTACGATTCGATGGTTGTGAGTAATATTAATAAGAAACAGCGTTCTGAACGAGCCGCCAAGAAAAAAGAAGAGGAGAAAGCAAGTGAAATGGTATCCGAAAAGAAGTAGGACTAGAGTGGGTCATTCACTCGTTCTTCACAACAAATGTGGAGGCCATTTATTTTTACATACTGACATATACTATGAAACATCCGCTGACATTCCTCCATGAATTCCCTTGTTTTTTTAATGGGCATGGCGCGAATCCATCCCTCTTGTATCATTTGTACATGCCTGGCCTCCAATTGGCGTTTGATTTGCTCTTCTGGCGCGACCACATGAAGCACCGTAATATCATAGGAATGTAGAAGCGGCAAAATGTCTCTTTCTAGCACATTGGTACAGAACGTAGTATCATATACAATATTCCATCCCTGTTCCACACCGTATTCAAGAGCTTCCTTTCGCAACGAACGAATCGTACGCCCATATAGTTCACGGGAAGATTGCATGGATGCGGATACGCCCGACAAGATGCCCAATTCTTCATCGGTCAAAGGACCTGGTGCGCGATTCTCCATAAGGGCTCGATACGCGGCGCCTGTTCGTTCACGATACACAGCATGACTCTCTAGAATGGCATCAAATGAGACATGATAAAAGGTATCGTAATTCTCGCCCCGTTCCATAAGAAATCGGCGAGCTTGTGTTGTTTTTCCCACACCGGGTGCGCCGCCAATGATTATCATTTGTGGTCTAGCACCATTTGAAGGCTTCATATCAGCAGGAGATAATCCGTGTGAATAAAGGGAGACAATCATGGCTTCTATCGATGCGTCCTGTGGTTTCAATTTTATTTGCGTAGGGTTCGTCGAAGCAGCGCCTTTGCCTTCTTTGCCACACGGGTGTATTTAAACTGGCGGGCGCGATTATACGCCGACTGTACGCCGCGAACATCGACTTTGCAGGTTCGGCGCGCGCAAATCGGAAACGATTTCTTAGGGCCCAGAAAGCACTTCTTGCCGCATCGCGTCAACATACGTGTCCGCTCCTTTGTATTAGGGCTCACCTTCTTCCAACCACGTGTCTTCATTCTATACGACGCATCTAAAATAAAATCACAGTTCATAGAAATGGGGAATTCAACGTCGCACCCTTCCCATCTGAAGTTCATTCTCATTAACCAAAAGGCGACCGCGACTCGATTATTACAAGATGCTGAAGACATAGACGGATACCTTGATGTATGTGAACAGGACCGTATGAACCAGCTTTCACGTAAGCGCACGATTTATGCAGCCAATTCCATCTCACCAGATGATTATCTCCATTACCATTCTGTATTAGAACAAGCCATTCCGCACATCCCTCCGCGACTCCGAATGGACTTGAAGGACGTATCCATTGTTCCACTTATGCCATCCGCGGACGGAGGAATGCCGCATACACGGCCTCATTCCATTATCGCAGTTCCACGATTGCAGCATTTAACCGATACGGGTACGATTATTCATGAATTATGGCATATTCACCAGCGCACCTATAAGGACTCTTGGACGCGTATCTTTGCCCTACTCGGATGGACCGAATGGACCGGCCGACTGCCCTCGTTTTTAGAAGTCAATCGACGAATCAATCCCGATACCATGGATGCGCCCCTATGGGCCTATCAGAATACATGGGTACCCGTACCCGTGTTTCGCGATGTTTCACAGCCGAATGTATCAGAGGTGGATATTTGGTTCTATCATATCAATGACGAATACCATCTTAAGAAAATCCCTCGTGTCATGGCAGAATATCATCCAGGTTTACCTCAGGTCGCCTATGAACATCCTCGCGAAATCGGCGCGTATTTATTATCTGACCCAAAGAAGTATCCAGACTCCCCTGTCCTTCGTGATATGATTGGCGCGGTAGGGAAACTCTCTCTCCCTATCGAATAATCATGTCATATAGTAGAAGTCTCTATTCATGTGTAATAATCACCAACGATGTACCGCGTGGATTTCACTGGAATCCATGGGATGTCCTGTAGTTGGATGTCTACATTCACCCTCCTGGTTACGGACGGTACCCGTATCCTGTTCCCATTCTCTCCTCCATCCATCTGTGTATGTATCCTGTCCTGGCGAAACTCTTACATGTATCAAAACGGTTTCGCACGGGGCGTTCGGATATATCGACACGGGTATATATGAAACAGCGGCTGGCAAGAAAGAGGTGTACATTAAGCGCCCTATCATGCCAGGAAAGAACCTATTATATGAAGCATGCATGCAACAATTGGTAGGCGAACGTCTCGCGGATATCGGGTTTCAAAACGGAGCTCCTCGCGTCCATCGCATCTTTCGTCTTCGCGACGGCTCAGTGGGATTCGCCATGGAACCCATTGAAGGGGCGTGTACCCTAGACCATTATCTTCTGTCGGTTTCAGATGCGTGTCTTTCCAATGTTATCGTGGATTGTTTACTGCAACTGTGCGCAATGTTGTGGCACTTGAATCATCAGGTCGGCATCAATCATCGCGATTTGACACCCAGCAACTTTTTAGTGGTGGATCATGCACCCATGCGCAAGATTTTGACGATTGAAAACGATATTATTGAAATCTCTTCTACGCGCTCCTTGACGCTCATTGATTTCGGGTTTTCCTGTTTGGGTTCGCCTGAGACACAACGAGCTGATTTGTCTCTTAGCACGGTTTATCCCGCATCGGACCCGTGTCCCAAAGAAGGGCGCGATTTATTCCTGTTTATTGGGCTTCTATACATTGATTATCATGCACGATTTCCCGCACAACTCCGCGAATTATTCGAACGATGGCTTCAAGAACCAGGTGCAAAACTATGTAAGATGATGCGTAATGACAAAGAGAGCTCCAAAAAATGGATGTATTTCATGGCGGGAAATGACCAGATTACGCGCTTTCCGTCCCATCCTTCGAGGATGATTCAGGATTTACAGGCGTTTCTTTCGATGTAGGTGTCCAATAAACCGCATCATAATATACCTTACAATTCATATTGAATTCATCCAGATTTTGATGATTCCCTTCCTTGCCTCCATAGAAATCATTGTATGGAATATGGATTTCCTTGCCCTGTCCCAAGAATGCCGCCATCCACGAGAAGGACGAGGTCGTAATACATTGCTGGGAGCGCATCAAAAAATCGAAATCATCGCCAATCGTACCATGAATCCATGTGAGGTTAAGCTCATCAAACTGTTGTTTGTATTCTGTATCCAAGGTGCCTTGCTCCACAATAAATAGGCGTTGATGTGGGATGTTTTTAATAAGGGCTGCTAGGTACGTGGGGTCATACAGAGGAGAATCGCCTAGACGAATATGCAGCGTCAAGTCGGTCTCTTGTGGCTGGACACTCAGTTTCGATTGATAATTGACAATATTCTTGACTCGCACGGTGCGATTCACATAGGATTCATTGTCCTTGTGGAAAAGGGATAGAAGATGGTCGCGTTCGTACTCAAAAATCTCGGAGCGCTGGAAGGAGCCCATCAGGAGAATATTACGCGTTGCATCAATTGGAATCGTATCGCCCTGCATATATCGCGCGACCATCATCTTGAACTTCTCATTGTCGACAAACATGTTCGCCTCAAGGTCCACTTGAATGGTGAGTTTTACCTCATCATATCCGTATATTTTCTTGACGATTTCGGCTGCAAAGTACTGAAACAGGTTGTCGGCGATATGTCCCTCTGCAACGAACAGTACAGTGGGCATTCTATTTGTTCTTCGTCTCGTGCATTTAGGTAGTCTAAAGATGATTCGCGTTGAAAACGTAATCATGGCATTTGTACGCGCGATGAATGCTAGCAAACAAGGAGTAAATGGCGCGGATGTCTATACGGAGGTGGGCGTAGGTAATCGCCTTCTTCCGTTGTTTACCATGCTGAATCGCGGGCTGAAAGAGAACTATATTCATAAGGCGATAAAGCAAATTGCATTGTGCAATCAGGAAGAGGAGATTCGCGACCTATTTGTCATGGCGTTTCACACCCGCGATGTGCGTGGCGGAAAGGGTGAGCGCGATTTATTCTATCAAATTCTTCACGCACTGTACCAGTTTTGGCCTCAGATGACAGAAAAGATGCTTAAACTAGTGCCCGAATACGGTTGCTGGCGCGATATGTGGTCCATTTGGTCAGCGGTACCCGAGTTGGCCCCTGCCATTCTACGCATTGTACAGGCGCAATTCATGGAGGATTTGGTGAAAGCGAGCATTGGTGTACGCGGAGAGACGGGGATTTCGCTGCTTGTCAAGTGGTTGCCCCGCGAAAAATCCAAGACGTATCCTGGGTTGGCCTATAAGATTGCTTCTGGTTTGTATCCGAATGAATCGTCTGAGCGTTGTCGTGTCGTGCGCTATCGCAAGGAGTGCAGTTTCATCAATGCGGTTCTGAAAACAGTGGAGGTCGATATGTGCCGCGGAACATGGGCAAATATTTCGCCCGAGGCGGTTCCTGGTCGTAACTTGAAGATGCATGACATGGCATTTTTGAACGAGAAGAAGGGCGGCGCACTGCGTAATCCAGAGGATGAGGACCGCATGGCCTGTCGTGAACACTTTCAGGACTTTGTCAAGGACCTGGCGAGCGGGGTCAAGAAGGCGCATGGCGCTGATGTCGTGTTTCCACATGAACTTGTAGTGAAAGCACAGGATCCAAGCACAACAATGAATCAACATATTGTAAACCAGGCGCAGTGGGATGCCATTCGCGAGGAAACGCTGAATCAGGGTGGACTCGGCAAGGCTGTTGCCATGTGCGATTTAAGCGGCAGCATGGAGGGCATTCCGATGCAGATTTCACTCGCTCTGGGTACTCTGATTTCAGAGTGTACGCATCCGTCCTTCAAGGACTATATTCTAACATTTGATTCCGTGCCACAATGGCATTCATTTAAGAATTGTAATACGCTGAAGAGTAAATTGGAATCACTAGATGGATACGGACGAGGTCTCAATACGGACTTTTATATGGCTTGTCAAATGATTCTGGCCCGCATGATTCAGTGGAAGGTACCCGTTGAGGAGGCGCCTGAGGACCTCATTGTGATTACCGACATGGGATTTGACGCGGCAGCCGATACAGACAGCTATTCGAGCTCATCGCGTCATTCGGCATGGGAGACACAAATTCAACGGATTCAGCGTGAGTTTCGCGAGGCGGGTGAGTATATTTGGGGCAAGGGTCGTGGTTGGAAGGCGCCGCGCATCGTCGTATGGAATGTGCGAGCGGCATTCAAGGATTTTCATGCTACGGCAGACCAAGAGGGTGTCGTTCAGCTGTCTGGGTGGAGCCCGAGCATCCTCAAGGCGCTACAGAAGGGTGTTCAAGTAACAACTCCCTATCTGGGAATGCGACAGATTCTGGATGATGAGCGCTACGACGCGGTGCGCGCGCGGTACGGGATGTAAACGCGTTCAAGACTTAAAGAGCATTTTCTCTACGGTATATAGGAGGCGTCCTGAAGGGAGTATTCCAACAGCAATAAACTTTTATCCAATATTTGATAAACCAGATGGAATGCAGAAAGACAGATATTCTGTCAATGGACCCTTTAATCCTACATGTTGTGGGTATTCAGCATATAATGCTGAATCGTGATACGTCTTTTTAAAAAGAGGTTCACTGGTGGAGAACAAGGTATTCGTACAGCAACTCATGTAAAAACGTCAACGTTTTTTTAAAACGAATACAGCGTGGCGAATCCAGTATAGGATTCATAACAGCAAATGCCATACATATCATGGTTCGATGTAATGTTCTGTGCCGATTTCTAACCATTTACGAAAGATAAAAAGAGATTAATCGGTATGGGTCATTGCACGATGAATACTTCGGTTGTACAAGGTACGTTGTTCTTCAAGGATATTCGACCGTTGATTCACCCTGTTTTTACAGAGGACCCATTGTATCCCTACAGCAACAGTAAATAAAACATATCATGTGATATATTTTTATAAACGGGATACTGATACAAAACGCATCTTCGTGCGTCCAAGACCACAAGTCATTCAATTAGACCCATGAATCACATGTATTCAAGTGTACACCCATTAGGTGAGTACATGTTCGATTCCGGTCGTTGGTAGAATAGACTTATTTTTCGCGTATTCTTTTTTGGAATAGACGAAAAGTAATCGTGTCCCTTGTTTATTTTTATTGTAGGATAATACAATACATATGTCTAACGAACACGAAGAGCAAAAATCAATCAGTATCGCTGTTCAACAGGGTCAGAGACGGAGAATCATGAAGGGCATGGTCTATGACACGGAAGAAAAACATGGATACATTTATCTGGTTCGTACCCGCGAGTTCAAATCGTTAAATCGTCCCATCTATAAAGTTGGTCGCACTTCCCAGTGCCCTGATACGCGCATCGGACGTCTTCATAAATACACAAAAGGCTCCGAAATTTACCTGATTCTACAGTGCCATGTGGATGATGTTGGATTGATTGAAAAGAAAATTCTCGAACAATTTTGTCACCGATGGAACCCAGGTCCGGATGGCTCAGAAGATTTTATTATTCCCACAGCACAGGAACTCCTTGCCGCGAAAGAAATCATTATTGCGGTTATGCATGAATTCGAGCGTAAACGCATCTAATGCGATTACGCGTACAAGCGAGCAAAAATGTTTTTGCGTGAATTCGAGCGTAAACGCATCTAATGCGATTACGCGTACAAGCGAGCAAAAATGTTTTTGCGTGAATTCGAGCGTAAACGCATCTAATGCGATTACGAGTACAAGCGAGCAAAAATGTTTTTGCGTGAATTCGAGCGTAAACGCATGTAAACGCATCTAAACGCGCACAGTGCATAACAATAAGATGTCATTCGGGTTTATCATTGTCCGCCACGTAAACACCAAACTATCTGATTTTTATTGGAAAGAGTGTTATAACTGTATCCGCCGATGGCACAATAATCCCATTATTATTATTGATGATAACAGTAATCGAGAGTTTCTAATTGAAAATCTAGCACTTGTTAATACTACTGTGATTTACGATAAAGAACATCATGGTGCGGCGGAACTTCTGCCATACTACTATTTCCACTTGCTTCAGCCCTTTGACAAAGCGATTATTCTACATGACAGTGTATTTATCCAGAAACCCGTCGATATCGAATGTGATACCATCAAGTATCTGTGGACCTATCCACATCTCTGGGACGATGATATCTACCACGCAATCCACCCCTTGCTCGAGAATCTCCCGCATTCGAACTCCCTCATGGCGCTCTTTTGGGACAAATCGGCATGGAATGGACCGTTCGGTATGATGTCGGTGATTTCATGGAATTACATCGATGAAATCAATCGCAAGTATGAATTATGGGCCCGTTTGCTTCCCAAGATTTCGACACGTGAAAATCGAATGGCGCTGGAACGCGTTCTCGGTCTTATTTTCTGTCATCATGCGGGTCACCTCATTGATACGGAAATGGATATCATTCATTCATATATCAAATGGGAAACTACATTTACTCAGTATCTGAACGGAGAGTGTAAGAATCGGGGGTTCGTTAAAGTTTGGTCAGGCCGATAAGCGGTGGAATCTCTTGTGCATTCTTGACCCATCCCTGATACTCGTCGCGAATCGTCTTTTGGTCATCATGATAGTGCTGATTCAGTCCCATATTGCGACTCAACACATTTCGCGACCATCGATTGGTATGCTTTCGAATCAAGTATGCTTCCCCCAGATAATTATAATGCCGCATCAAGTACGTGGTAGTACTAAATACGACATGTCCTTGCGGGAAGCACGTATGGGCGCCCCACCAATACTCTACTGCACACAAGGGATACTTGAAACAAATGCGTTTGGACATATTGTTGTCATAAAACCCGCGCTGAATCGCAAAGAAATCGAGGTCCGCCAAATCTTCTCTCGTCCCTTCTCCCAATACATTCACACCCTGTGTGGTCAGAATCGTCGTCCCCTTCTGGTCCTCTTCAATAAGCTGGGCCTCTGTGATGTCCAGCCATTCATCCATGTCACACATGATGACCCACCCGCTCGACACGAATTCCTTCCACATATTGCTGCGAATCCACATCATATCCTTTTCGTTCTGCTGGCCTTTGGTCTCAAACTTTTTGATGCGGCAGCCATGCGCTTCCGCGATTTCACAGGAACGGTCCGTGCTATAATTATCAAAAATAGTAATTTCAGCGTCTGGGAAGCGTGTTTTGTAATATTGTAGGGTGTTAGGCATCATTACCTCTTCATTGTAACACAATAGAAAAATATACACCTTCATCTTGTGTATGATGTATTATATTACTTTAGGTTATGCTAGGCTTTTTAGTCGCAAAGCTCAGGCTTTGGCTTTTTAGTCGCAAAGCTCAGGCTTTGCTTTTTAGTCGCAACGCTTAGGCTTTGGCTTTTTAGTCGCAAAGCTCAGGCTTTGGCTTTTTAGTCGCAAAGCTCAGGCTTTGGCTTTTTAGTCGCAAAGCTTAGGCTTTGGCTTTTTAGTCGCAAAGCTTAGGCTTTGCTTCGCCACTGCTCATCACAGTTGTTGCAGATATACAGGAATTTCAGATTGACTGCATCATATTTCAGATAAATCACATCCTTCTTCGTGTCTGCCTGCGTATTTGACACACAATTCCCATTTGGACACTTAATGGTATCGACATGAGGGAGCGTCGGGTCTTTCTTCGTGAATTCATTCATAAGGATTTTGTATCCCTCCGATGTCTTTTCTTTTAGGTCAATTTCAAGAATCAAGCCGCCCTTCTTGTCCTCCGTCTGATACCCACAATTGCGGCAGATTCGTCGGAGCGTCTTGTCAGCTTGGTCCAAATACAAGTAGTATCGGCACGTTGGACAAAAGTCTGACGGTTTCATTCCTTCCTATTCTGTATGACGTGGATTTAAATCAAATTTTATTGGTTGCGAAGATACGGACGAGGGCGTTGAAAATGGGCCATAAAATTTGAATGATTACAAAAGGGATGTCAGGGCGTAACACAATGCCTCCAATTCATGCTGATAACGTATTGGAGACGGCGCTCGGCTTGTTCCTTGATTCCCACCGTGCCATCGAAAAGGGTGACATTTGCTCCTTTACTGGAATGGGGGCGATGAAAGGCCGATTCATGGTGAAGGATGGCGACTATCCGCAATTCATCGACCTTCTCCATGAATATCTCTTCACGCAACAGCGTCGTCCATTGAATCTGGTCGAACAGCGTCGATGCGACCTGTGCACTCCCATCCTTATCGATTTAGATTTCAAGTACCCTGCCGAGCGAGCCATTCAGCGCCAGTTTGAGTTGTCGCATATCTATGCGTTCGTCCAGGAATACGTCAAAAACATCACGCACTTCTATGATTTGGATAATCACAAGGCGCTGCGATTCTTTATTACGCTGCGCCCTTCTCCCTACGAGGACAAGAAAGCAGCCACACGCTCTATCAAGGACGGTGTTCACATCCAGTGCCCCGATTTGATTCTGTCCTCCGAGCATCAACAGGTTCTGCGCCATCGTTCTCTTGAGCAATTGAATCTGACCCAAACCTTCAAGAACACGGGATATATCAATTCGGAAAAGGACATTTTCGACGAGGCGATTGTGAAAAAGAATGGATGGTTCTTCTATGGAGAGTCAAAGCCTGACATCCCTGCCTATCAATTGGCAGCCGTGTATGTCTACGAGCCAACAACGAATTCCTGGCGCGAAGAGGATAGTGGCTTGTACTCTCCACGACAACTTATCGAGCTCCTCTCCATTCGCTACAATCTCCAAGTTGTCCTGCCTCCTCTCGAAGAGAAAACCCAAGAGGAATGGAATACACGTATGGATTATTGTACCGGTAAGAAATCGATGGCCAATCCCGCGACGCCTCTCCTAGGCGCTCATGGAAATGAAGATAACACCATGCCCGTCATTCAATTGACACAGTCGAATGTCTATGAGCAACTAGAGCAGGATAAGATTGCCCTGGCGAAACATCTTGCATTGGAGTGCTTATCGGCGGACCGTGCTGCAGGATATGCTTCCTGGATGAGTGTTGGATGGTGTCTGCATCATATTGACCCTTCGCGCGAAATGTTCGATGTCTGGATGCAGTTCAGCAATCAATCTGGAAAGGCGTCCCAGAACAATGTGGCACATTTGGAGAGAGACTGGAAACGTGGTTGGGGTCGCGCGCAACATGAACGCCCTTACACGGAGCGCTCCCTTCATTCCTGGGCCAAGGCCGATAATCCACGGAAATACCGTAAAATCATGAATGACAGCTTCGTGAATTTCGTAGAGAGCGAGGTGGATGCCACGCATACTCATATTGCTCGTCTCATGAAGCGCATGTATGGAAACAACTATTGCGCCGCAGTGGACTCCAAGAAGGTGGAGTGGTATAACTTTACAGGGACGTACTGGAAAAAGATTCCCCAAGGAATCGAACTTCGAAATAAAATGACGACCGATGTGGCCCAGGTCATTTCCGATACTCGCTCTCGTATCCGCAATCGTCTCAGCCAACTTGGAAATGACGAGCGAACATGGGAAGAAGCACGGCTGAAAAAGCTCTTTAAAATCGAGGAATCGCTGTATCAATCGGGGTTCAAGGATTCTGTCATGAAAGACTGTATTGGCCTCTTCTACGACGAGGACTTTGCACTGAAGCTGAACTCGAACCAGTATTTGATTGGATGTGCCAATGGAGTGATAGACTTGCATTCCAAAATCGATGATGGACCCTATACAGTTGTATTCCGTGATGCAGAGCCAACTGACTATATCACCTTCATGGCAGGCCGATACTCAACAAAGAACTGTGATCCAATCGAGTATATTGCATACGATATCTCCGACCCTGAACAAGCGGTCATTCATGCAAAAATCGACGATTTCATGACAAAACTGTTCCCCCGCCCCGAGCTCCGCACCTACATGTGGAAAAAGCTCGCATCCTGTTTGGAGGGCGCCAACAAGGAACAGACATACGAAACCTGGATTGGCGTGGGTGGTAACGGCAAGTCGAAATTGGTGGACCTGATGTCGATGGTTCTTGGTGATTATGCATCCTCCCTTCAATCCACCGCGATGACACGCAAGCGACCTGAATCAGGCGCAGCGAATCCTGATATCATGGCGATTCGCAACAAGCGGTTTATCTATATGGCGGAACCCGATGACCGCGAACCGCTCAATACTTCTCGCATGAAGCAATTTACAGGTGAGGATGATGTAGAGGCACGCGGACTCTTTGAGGACCAGACAAAATTCAAAATCACAGGCAAAATCTTCATGTTGTGCAATGCGTTCCCCGCGATTAATACCATGGACCGAGGTACGTGGCGCCGCGTCCGCGCGGTTCCATTCGAGTCCAAGTTCGTAGACCCCAGCTCCGATGTGGAAAAACCATCAGAGAACGTTTACTATCGTGATAATATGCTCGACTCGAATCTATTTAAATGGCGCACCCACTTCTTCTCCCGTCTGGTGCATATCTACAAAACGGAGTATCTGCCAAAAGGACTGGGCTCAATTCCTGCGATTGTCACTCAGGAGTCGAACAAATATCAGGAGTCCTTTGATTCCGTCGCCAAGTTTATGGCGGCTCACATTCGCGAAATCAAAATGGGCGGATATGAGGCGGAAATCAAAAACATCTTTCGAGTCTATAAACGATGGTACGATGAGGTCGGTGGTGGAGTCGGGCGGAAACTATCTCAGACAGACCTCTATAAACGTCTATGTGATAAATGCGGAGAACCATCGGACAAGAAAACATTCAAGCAGATGCGACTGTTTGAAAATGATGAAGATATGGTTGAATACGAAAAAACACTGGAAGGGAAAGCCTAACATATATAATAGAGTCCCATCCATGCGAACAAGCTTGCCACTGTGGCATATCCAATTCCACGTAACATCGCCGACATCGGCTCCGTCGACGTTATCGTGTACAAATACACCGCTGCAATGACCATAAACAAATACGACATGGCAAGAATTGCCATGGTATAATCTTCGATGACGTTCAGCGTTTTTTTTGGTAGATGCTCAGGCAACGTGTCCTTCACATCTGAAAAGTCACGATTGGAACGATTAATAATTGCCTCTTTCATTTCAACGTCCTTTATTAACTCCTTTTTTCGTTTTGCAAGTTGGTCCGTTTGTATCGATGCTTGATTCGTTGCATTAACACTGGTCGTAGATGTTGCATACAATCCATTTAATGTTGTCATATCATTTGTAATCATCGAGCGCAAATCGGAGATGTCATCTTCGTATTCAATCACATCATTTGCCTCCAAACTTGTCATTCCCTATTGTGACCTCGTTTAATTCGGAAGGGATTATCTACGTACTTGCTGGAGTAATACCTGTAAGGGCAGGGCAGTTTGGCAATGGAATCTTTCCATATTTTCCTTCAAAGATTTGCTTGTTCCAGTAATTCTTGTTTCGAAGAACATCCGTATACTGGGCACGATTCGTTACAATCAGGCTGAAAATCAATAGCAGAGGGAGGGCTAGACCAATTGCCAGTGAGCTACCTATCATTCCCATTCTCCATAATCCTGCAAGTAGGAGTAAGACAGACAGCGTAATAAATAGCGATGACATAACAAAAAGGGTATCGCGCTTGTTATTAACCGTCCATTCATTCATTTCCGACTTTCGACCTGCGGTCTGCTTATCCTGGAGGACAGCATCCACCTTTTCCTTTCGGGTACGATAGATTTCGTCTTGAATGTTCACCAAATCCTTTGTGCGCTTGTTATACATCAATACAGATTTGTGAACTTTGGTGGACCGATCCATATCTCCGTAGACTTTTTGAAACGTATTGTCTTTCTGCTTCAGGATTTTGCTGTAGACATTGCTCTGCTGATTCTGTAAAAATTGGCTCAATTCCTGCGGATTTGTCTTTAAATTATTGACTGCTGCCGCCAACTCTATCTCATTCTGTAATTTCACATTACTAATATGAGTATCAATTGACACGGGCATTTCTCTATTTCGCACCTAGAAATTCATTCATCTCCTGCGGCTTTATACACATAGATGAGCAGACCGACTGCTACAATATTCAGTACACCATACATTTTCATCAGATTGTCTGTGTAATGCGACTTTTCTTCCGTATACTCTACCATTTGCTTATTCAATTTCATCGTAACCTGATTGGAGTTCAAAATTGTACCCTGTTCCTGCAGTCGTCGTTGATGCTCATTAAGACTCCGAGTATAGGTATCAATTTCACTATCCATGGACGTATTCACTGTCATCATGATATCCGTTATGGCAATCATGATTTGGATTAAATCATTCAGGTTCTTGTTAATTCTCTGTGTTTTCTCCAATAGTCCATTGATTTTTGTTTGTACATCGGATGTATCATTCGTTGACGTAGTTTTGTAGTTCTCGCGTATCGCAGTAAATAGTTTGTCTAGCGCATACTTGTATCTCGATTCGTAAAAACAGTACTCTGATTTGGCATTAGTAAGCAAGGTAGCCTGTTTGGTAAGATATGCTGCTGGATCAGCCTGGTCCGGATTAGGAATGGTTCCATTCGATTTCAGCGTAGCAATGATTTGATTGACCGAGGCCTGTGTCATTAAACCCACCGTGTCTCGCCCTGCCGCATCTACCGTCGTACTCGGCATCAACGGATTGGTTCCACGATAGGGTGCATTCATTTCAGTATCCGTCGCAATGGTTTGAGACGGACAGCTAAACGACATTCTACTATTATCACGATTACTTACCAAATAAACCTAACATCTTAAGTACCAAAAAGAGAACCGTTAATAACAAACAGCCAATTAGGGTATAGAGAACAGTCGTATTTGTCAGGACTTCATTGGATACGGATGAAAATAGCATAGCAAATCCCTCCGCCGGTAATGGCGGAAAGACGATTCGAAAGATATAGACGCCGACACCGACAAATAGAATGGAAAGAACCCATAAATAAGGAATCATTCCTCGACGAACCGGTCGGTCCAGTAAAAACAGTTGATGCCTTGATACATCTTGCATGCGAGACCGGAGCACTTCCTCTCGTGCAAGAGCACTTTCTACGTCAATTTGGATACTTTTCTGTTTATTCTCTAATTGTTTGATATCCTCTAGCAACATGGCGTTGCTGGTTACGATATTGCCAACACTCGGTCCTGATGACTTTGTATTAATATAGGCCATCATATCGGTATGCAGTGTCGCATAGCTGTCTTTCAGTTCTTTCAGTTTGTTTCGGGCCGCTATCAGTGATTCGTGATCTCGAACGGTTTTACTGGAAACATATTGCGACAATGCACGATTCAAATTAAGTACAAGTTGTTGCACGGATTGACTATCTAATGCATCCTTTCGCGTAACAAATTCTGTCTTTTTCGTCAACCAATCTGCCATGCTCCCTATCGATTACGAGAGAATATCCAGTGTCATACAACGAACCGACCCTCCTGACCTCTCAAATTCACTGGTGTCCGCCATACGAATGGACTTCCCTGTTCGCTGCTCTAGTTCTTTCTTTAGAGATGGCTCAAGTTGATGCGTTATCAAATAAGGTCCATCCACCACTGCATTTAGACAAAAGGAGTCCTCCGTATCAATTACTTGCACGTGCTCGGCGCCCAAAAATGCTTTTAGTTTCGCGATGCTTTTATTGGAGAATGCACGCTTATGCACAATGCAATCCGTATCGCTGAACTCTAACATTGCCACATCCAAATGATAATACTGGTCAGAGGCCAGGGGAATCACAAGGAGTTCGGGCGGGGACAAATGATTCTTTGTGTACAGTTCATCAAACAGTTTCTTGGCGATTTGGAAGGACTTTTTTGTAGAGCGATGACCATATCCACATACCGCCTTGGTACCGCCATGAAACCATTTCAACTCTGCCTGTCCCTCAAACGGTTCATCCCCTGGAAACGGAATCATATGGAGACCGAGTTCCTTGTAAATGCGTGTTAAATACAGAAGCTCCTCCTTTCGTTGAGGGTATTTCATATTAGGCAATAGAATCGTAGGGGTCGGGAGTCGTGGCAGACAAAGTCCCGCATTGGCAGTAAAGACAATGTCAGGTAGGCCCATGGTGTTCATAGGAGTGGGTATGGTATAGGCAATCGTATTCTGAAACGAGCGCTCCACCTGAGTGTGTTGATGTAGTACCTTTGATTTTTGTACATCATGGTGGATGTCAATATAGGGATTTTGTTTGTCTTGCATCGGCAGAATCGTAAAAGTAGTCGGCCGAATCAATATGCGTAGCATGCCTCTATTTAGGCCTGGCGTTTTAGGAATGTAGTCTGTTTGCGTCGAGGATGGAAATATTCATCGATGATTTGTATCGCATCATAGGGGCGGAATGGTTTGCATGAAAAAATATCTAGATAGGCATCATTTGTTTCTTCACAGAAGTGCGCCGTGATATTTGATGTTTCAATCAGCTGAACGAGGGTATATCCCTGTTTATTTCCGCTTCCAAAACGGACCACACGCGGGGCACCATACGCGACCATATCAATGCCCTTTACCAGCGCTTTGGAGAATGCAGTAATATTTGATTTGGACCGAATCGATTCGGGGTTGCATGCTCCCGCATTCACTATCAAATGATATCCCCATGCGCCATTCTTTCGAGTCTGATGCTTGTGATGTTTGCCCTTGCTACGATATGTATGACGTAGAGTTTGATGCATATACTATTGATGTTCTATAAAATACGCGGTTCTAGTTGCGCAGTTATGGTGCGCAGACACGATAGATAATCGCCTGACCTGACGATGCACTCGGACGAGTAATCTTAATAATGTCACCTGGAACCGCACCAATGCATCGGGCAATTGGGTCCGTATGAAACTTAATCTCAGGAAACTTGGACTTTGCCGTGATGTACATTGATTCCATTAATTTCTTATGAGCATCCTCTACATCGGGGATAATCTCGTGTTTTGGAACCAATACATGGCGCATTGGATTGATTACAATCGTATAAATGCTAAAGAATGAGACGCGCAGCTTTCTGCGTGTTTTCTCTCCTGCCTCATTTGGCTCCTTCCACTTCATATACTGTTTGAGCGCGGCCTGATGGTGAATCTCCGCTACGGTACCCTCCATCATGACCACCACCTCCGTTGTCTCCGATTTCTCATCAGGAACGTCATTGAAGAACACGTCCATCTTCGGGCGGCTATTCGTGATATAGCGCACATCGCAAATATGCTCTGCGTTGTCCTTCTTTGCCACGATGAAACTAAGGCCTGCAAGGGAGGATGCCGCAGCAGTTGCCTCGGCCGGAGAGAATTTGCGGTACTTTTCCACGTCATATCCTCTCTCGGCTAGAATATCCAGTAGCGTAATACGGCTTCGATACAGATTATCAATGAATACGAAGTTGTCATTCATTATACTAATGGATATCTCGGGTTTAATCGCCTCCTTTATCACTGGGGCTACTTCTTTAACCTTCTCTTGCGACTCTACTTTTCTTTCCTGCTTTTCTTCCAGTACAGCGACTTGAGCAGCGACTGGCGCAGCGACTGGCTCCTTTTTCATAGTAGGCTTTTTGATTTTGATGGGCGCTGTTGAAGTCACGCTTTGAGCGCTTGGAGCGCTTTGAGCGCTTTGAGCGCTTTGAGCGCTTTGAGCGCTTTGAGCGCTTGGTCCAAGAATCGGAATCTTCTCCTCCAACCTTTTTCCATCCTCATAAAACTGCTTCCATATCGGATTCACAAACGCGGCAGGATTCTCCACCAACGCTTCATTCAGTGCAAACTCTGCTACCCCTTTTCCTCGTCCCTTTACGGTATGCTTATCCAACACAACGTCATCAATTTCAATACGCTGATTCGATCGATTGGCATCCCAATTCAACGGATAATCTTCAAAACGGATGGCAGGCTTCTCTCCCTTCGTAATCACCCCCAACTCCACCAGGAGGGGATACACCCAGCACATGAATCCCTCATGTAACGTTCCAATATGCTCTTTGTACCACTGTATCATGATATTCACACCCAGTTTGTCCTCCGAATGCACTGAAAGCTCTTTAAAGATATACCATACTGGCTTCTTGCTTCCTTTGAACGCCTCCTTTAGCTTTTCGGTAGAGCCTTCAATGTGAAAGCCGTAATAGACCGCAAGGATGTTTTTCTGTTTCAAATATGTAGTAAAGGATTCGCATAGAAACGGAAAGAGCTCTGTGCCCGCCTCCACACGGCGCTTCTCATTCTGCTCAATCTCATTCCAAAGGGCGGAAATTTCTGGATAATGCTGCCGAATATCCTTATATTTTGCGTTGAACACTGCACGAATATGGGAGCATACACGTGCTTTGGTCGATTGACCCATCTCCACTACCACCTCGGAAATCAGACGCTCTTCTTTTTCCTTTGAGCGCGCAGGGAGTGTACGTTCTGTAAAGAGTTCTTTCATTTTAATGTTAATATCTTCAAGGATGGAACGGTTCTCCACATCTTCCATATAAATTATCATGAGTCGGTGGAGAAAGTTAGTGCGGATTACCTCGCCTGCCGACTTGTCCGCTGCTTCTTTGAACAGGTCCAGTTCACCCGCACAATAGAGCGCCTTCTCTGTTACTCCGCGACGGATGTACTTCTGAATACTTGATTTCAAAACATCCGCTCGGTATCCGTTCCAGGATACTTCTTGACGGTAGGTCGTGGAGAGATGAGACAGCATCGATACATGTTTATGAAATACCTTCGTTCATCAAATTTTATTCCATTTTATTTACTCGCACCACACTCATCGAGGAACTCATCATCGGTGCAGGGGCAGAATTCATTGAGTCCATCGGTGCGCCTTGTAGTGGTTGGCTGCCGCCTTGATATCGACGGACACGTCTTCCGCCTTCCATTCCACCAAACTGTTGTGACATGGTGAATGGATTGGTATCCACTGCAATCAATGGACCCATATGCGGTGTAGGAGCTGTTTGGATTGCCTCACTTTGAAGTGGTACGTAGCCTCCCATTTGTGGCATTTGCATTTGTGGCATTTGTGGCATTTGCATTTGTTGCATTTGTGGCATTTGCTGCATTTGTGGCATTTGCTGCATCTGTTGCATTTGTGGCATTTGCATTTGTTGCATTTGCATTTGTGGCATTTGTTGCATTTCCTGCATACCTCCCATCTGACCAGTTACTGGCATCGACATTGGCATAGAGGATGGCATCGCCGCAGGCATCTCAGAGGGATACATCACAGGATTAGACGGGCTTGGTGCAATTGGAAATGCCATTACGCTCTCTGGCTGAATCTCCTCCACAATCGTACCCAAATCTGACTCCATCTCCATCGGTTGAGCCATTTCTGCACCCAGCGAAATTCCCAGAGACTCCAATTGTTCTAACGTGAGCGCTTCTTGTTGCTCTGGTACAACCGGTTCTTGTAGAACCAATTTCTCTAACTTGTGTACCTCCTCTGTCGCCTTTCCTGAAAACTCGAGAGGACGCAGACGCTCCACACCTTTTGTCGTAATATACCGCATGGTAAGGTTCAAAAATGTCTCTTGTTCCTGTGTGAGCAACTTGGTAGAATACGGCATCTCCACCTGAACGATTCTCGATTTTGGGCGACCCAGTGGCGGCAAAATATCCATGGTATTCACAGTATCTCCCGTGTATTTAACTGGCCCATCGCACATCGGACAAATCGCGATGTTCAAACGCGGATTATAAATCGGAATGGTACCACACGAAATACACAGCGGTATCGTTGCTCCATCCGAGCGCTCCATAAATGATTCCTTTACAAACGCCATACCCGCATGCGCAATAATTGCATCGCGGTCCATCTCGCCAATTTTCAGACCACCCTGTGCACCACGGCCTGCCGTTGGCTGGTGCGTCCGTGACTCTTTTCGTCCCTGGCCGCGCGCCTGCCACTTGTCCTCCACCATATGCTTCAACCGCATTCCATACACCGGTCCAATGAAAATGGTCGCAGGGATTTGCTCACCCGTTGCACCATTATACATTACCTCATTTCCATACTTCTCGAATCCAATTTGCTCCAAGATGCCACCAATCGCTTCCTGCGGCGAACCATCATTCATAAACGACGTTCCATCACCAATGCATCCCGAAAGAGCCGCCGTCTTTCCCATCAGCTGTTCCAGATTCTGCGCGATGGTCATACGACTCGGAATCGCATGCGGATTCATAATCATATCAGGTACGAGCCCTGTAAGGGTGCGTGGCATATCATGGGCTCTTAGCAACGCGCCAATTGTACCCTTCTGTCCATGGCGATTCGAGTTGCCTGTCCAGAATGCCTCTTCTCCCTTTCGGCGCACCAAAAAGACTTCGCTCGGAACCGACAGACAATACACCTTATCGCCGATTTCGTTTGTGGGCGTCATTGTAATGGATAGGATTTGCACCGAGGCTCCGTATGCATCCATCATGTAATAGGTGGATTCCTGCATGGCGCACAACAGATTGGCCATCATGAGATGCCATTTGTGATTGGAATCACGTACAAAGAGCCGATGTTCACTTGTAACATATAGGCTTCCATTCGTAGTCTTAACGAGATACATCACGCCCGTGTGGTCGAACTCATACGTTTCTATGGGATGAATATACTCAGTGGACCCATTTGCATGACGCTGTAAGACATGGTGTGCTTTAGTGACCTCTTTTATCGGCTCCCATCCCGCGGCAGTTCGTACTTCATGGTCCTCTGTCAGACAGAACTTATCTCCTAGCTCTGGAATACGGTCCTGTACCACGCGAATCTTTACCAGACGCAATCCCAGATTATTTACCATAATAACTACTTTCTCTACGCGACCCTTTGTCCAGACCTGCGGCGTCGTTGACGCATCGTTTATCTGACCTCCCAAATTGCTCATGAGATATGCGCCCACAATCACCGTCGTTTCATCCACATATTCACCCTCGCGAATGATACCACGGTCATCCAGCTTAGAATAATCCATTCCAGGCGTCAAATCCTTCCATGCAGCAATCAGTTTCGGATTGCCAAATCTGACCTTTGTTCCCATCTTCTCATCGTCCTCCTCGAACGCCTGATACGAACGAAATGCCATGGAGCGAAACATACCGCGCTGCACCGCATCATAATTCATCACAATTCCGTCCTCTTGATTGTACCCCGTCCAGCACGCAATGGCTAAAATACAGTTCATTCCATAGGCCATCTTTCCCTCGCCCAAGTAATTATTATACATAGTGCGCGTAAGAGGCATTTCTCCGTAGCAAAGAACATGCGCGGTATTATCAAAACGGTTTCTCCAATTCGTCGCATAAATGGAAACGCCTTGTTTGGATTGTGAACAGGAAAGCTGATTGCGCGGGGATTGATTGTGTGGCGCAAATGGAATCATCGACGTCATCATGCTCATAATGGTAGAAGGGTGTACTTCCATGTGTGTCGTTTCAGGAGTAATCGTAATGGGGTTATTTGCAATGAATGACTCGTTTTGCTCGTATGGGTCAATGTACTCAATGACACCCTGTTTATCTGCCAAGAGTGCAGCGTACTCCTCCAACGGCTTTCCAGGATAGGGGTCATGAAATTCTGTAAATTCCATAGCGGTCTGGGGACGAAGCGTTCCAATGACGAGCTCCCGCCAACTCTTAAATGTCCTAATTTTCTCATGACGAAGCTGTCCCGCCTTTTCTAGCCAAATAAGCGGTCGCAACGGACGCCCTGCATCCAAGTACAAATAGAGCATTCGGTCGCGCACGGAAAACGAAATACTAGCAGAGTATGGGATACAACCACTACGTTTCATGCACTTCAACACTGTTGTCAGTGGATCCGGTTTCGAAATGTACCCAAACATACCTCCATTGATATAGACGGGTACGAATTCGATTCGCTCTTGTAGTGTAATGTCTTCTGGTTTATTCACGCGACCTGTTGTAAGAAGCCAATGCTCGAAAGCCGGTAGCTGAGACGATGTGGAAATTGCCGCCATAATACTGAGATTCTTGGTGATTCCAATAGATGCACCCGTTGGCGTTTCAGAGGTGCAGAAATATCCATATTGTGAGGTATGCAATTTGCGTGGCCCCGTTAGTTTCATATTGGTATCAAAGTCCAAAATGACGCGGCGGCAATGGGACATGAAGTCTGTATAGGAGAGGCGGGACATGGCCTGTAGAACACCCGATTTCTCTTCGCCCAGGCCCGTTCCCCACTTACCTTTGAATCCCCTCATAATCATATCGTTCAACATTCCTGCCATGAAAATCTTGGGGGCTTGGGATGCCTGAAAGATTCTAGAGAAATTTTCGTCTTTGTAGTATGTTGGATTGTAGTTATATTCCTTATCAATCGTTAACATGAATGCTTTTGTCCACACCTTGTACGAATTGCTAAATAGTTCCTGTAGAAGGAATCCACTGGTAAGGCATCGTTGGTTTCGCGTATCATCGCGGTCCGTCTTGAAATCATAGCCTTCGCTCACACGCAGAATCTTGCGAACACAATCGCCTAAAAAGAGGGCCTGAGAGTGCGGATCATTCGGCATATGAATAAAGAGCTGGTTTCGAATGATGTCCAATACATGGGCTTCGCTGAATCCCTTTGTCAATGATTTAATGTACTGAATGGAGGTCGTCGTATTCAAAAACGGATACGCATCGATAATGGAGGAATGCAGCTTAGGAAGAAGCAATTTCGCGTCCGCCCCTTCAAAATCTGGAAAAATAAGATGCAGAATGTCCTCATCGGATTGAAATCCTAGTGCGCGGAAGAGGACAAACAGCGGAACTGGCTTTCGGACAAACGGGATGGAAACCTGAATGGTTGCATGACTTGTTCCAGAGGATTTAAAGTCGTTGCGTTCGACATAGCGCATCAAAGCAAATGCCACACGCTTTACTTGACGAGTCGTGGCAGAGAGACATTCGATAGAGGCGTACACGTTAATTTTAGGGTCGTTCTGAGGCGTAATATAGAGTGTATTAAAAGCTTGTTCTTGGCGCGTGACAAGAACCTTCTCTGCGCCATCCACGATGAAGTATCCACCATTGTCATATGGGCATTCGCCCGCCTCTCTCAGAAACTCTTTTGGTTTATTATTAAGAACACAATAACGGCTATGAAGCATAATCGGGATGTTACAGAGCGCCCATTTGGTGAAGGTGTCTGCGGGCGGCGATAATAGTTTTACTTCGCCTGTTTCTGATGTATAGGTGATTTTCACTACAATGTCAGCATAGAGCGTAGAAGAGTATGTTAGATTTCGGAGACGGGCTTCATTTGGATAGAGAAGACGAATATCATCCGTATTGTGCAAACAGATGGTCGGAGCACCGATTTCGATGGCCGCACCGTCCTCTCCTCCCACATAAATCTCGACATGATACTTATATTTACCCGTTTTCTCGTTCAGATTCTTCAAAATCATAATCGGATTCTGAGAGCGGATAATATGTATTAGGTCCTGTTGGAGAAATTGGTCATACGAGTCAATATGATGACGCGTAAAAGGATATCGAGTAGTACGAAAGTACGTATCGATTAACGACCGTGAGAGGTCTCTTGCATCATTACCTGATAGGGCCATCTATATCCTAGTAAGGTTAGTTGTTTTTACACTCCTCTTCTTTCACGTCGTCTATGCGTACACATAACTCAACGGAGTGTACATCAGATTTCATAAGAGTGCATTTAAAATCGTCTGATACTTTGGGAGAAAAAAGGGCACTATCCTTCTTAGAAATAGGTGGACTGGGGGCTTCAATGCTATTCGGCGGCGTAACCGGGCAATGATACATGAATTCATGAACAATATCGGATACAGGGATGGCACCAATTGACACAAGATAACGTTCTCGTAGCAATCCGGTACGATAATCGAACCGTTTCGGATTGGGGTGGTGGACGGTGTTTTTATTGGGTGCCTTATCAGGCGATGTCATGCTATTCATGTGTAGCTTTAAATGGTCTGATAGCTCAACGAGCGATGAGATTGGTCTGGATTCAGGCTGTGTTGCTGTCCCTTCCATGCAATTTGGGCATCTTGAAGCGGACTAGAAGGAGCGGAGGAGCTAAATGGGCGAGAAAGGGCCTCATCAACGATTGGGCGAACCATGTCGCCAATCGGATTTCCACCACCTCTTCGTACACGGCGGCCTTTCTTTCCTCCTCCCACACGATTGGAGCCCATATTCGCGGCAGGAGACGGCCAAACCACCGGGCTTGACTCGGCGATTTCAGGGTTACCAAATCCATGGTCAATATACTCTATAAAGCTACCATAAGGCGAGGCTCCTCCTGATTGACCCGAGAGCGCTAGACCGCCATCCGCATTCGGTATATGACCTGGCGCCAAATAGAGTCCTGGACGCGTCATGTGCTCAATGGGAGCGCCTGAAAGCGCCATTGCACCACCGCGCTTTCGCGTTCTACGACGTCCTTTATGTGTCGAGTGCTCCTCCAATAAGGCAGCGGCGGATTCACGTGCGAGAGGCTTAAAGAAAACCTTTTGCCATTCTGAGCGAATTAATTTAATTTTGCCGTCTTTTGAGGCCGATGTTTCGGCAACGCTTTTGGTGTACTCCTCCATATGTTCAAAGGAGGTGCGCAATTCGCGAATGGTATGCACTCCATTTTGTTTTTTTGCACGGCGCGTTCGACCCATCTACTTCTCATTACAGATTATCTTTGTCAAAATATCGACTTGTTGTATTATTCTGAGTTGTGTTATTTGCGTTACTGGAGGATGTATTTCCTGTATTATTTCCTGTATTCGATGTGATGTTCTTTAGCATATTATTTCCTGCATTCGCGACATTGTTCACTGCATTTGCAGCGGCATTCGCAGTATCATTCATATAGCTAGTCGCCGTATTGGCCATATCGGAAACCGATTTGGATAGATTCGTTGTGACATTAGATACTGACGGCATACTCGGAACTGGGACTTTTCCTCCCGAAAAGAACGCCATAATTCCGTAGATAACATATAAAATAATCGCTCCTATCATGATAAATGGGGCATAAATCTTCCAAGCATCCTGCCATGTACTTAACCGATATTCTGATGCAAATAAGTGATAATGGTCATAGACGCCATATGTCAAAAAAATAATGGATAAGATGGATGCAACCATCGGTGTTGCATAAGGTGCCAAAAAAAACGTGATTGCAATGGCAAACAAAAATAATGCCAATCCTGGAAGGAAGAATTGCATTGTCTCTATCTTATCTAAATCTTATCCATCAAGTCGACGTGCGTCAGCATGTGTTTGCGGCAACAATACCGCTTCAATCCCAAATCATCCAGTGCCTTACCCTCTGGTGTTTCCGGAATGCTCTTCCCATCCATGTAGAAGGGTTGAACAGGCTTACCATTTGATTCTTCCTTGAGTCGCTTCTGATAGGCCAGCCACTTGTCCGCCAAGACATTTCCACAATTCATGCAACGTATGGGGATAATCATCTCTAGGTTGATACAGGAAAGGTTTTGAACGTCAATTTTATCCATGTCGAGCTTAAAATCGGTGATGTGATTTCTATCCAGTATGAGCCGTCGTTTAGCAGAATCGAACGGTACGAATGATGATAAAGAAGAAGAGTCGGATATTTATCGGGAAGAGAATCACATCTATTTCCAAGCGGGCATCAACCGAAAGACCATCGCTCGATTGACTACACTGCTTCGAGAGGCGGACGAGAGCTGTATTATCTTAGCACATCGACTGCGAATCGAAACCGTTCCCATCTATTTGCATATTTATTCGGATGGCGGTGTCATCTTCTCAGCCTTTTCTGCCATTGATGTGATTCAGGCGTGTAAATCACCTGTTTATTCTGTTATCGAAGGGGCGACTGCTTCCGCCGGAACACTGATTAGTATTGCATGTACCAAACGATACATCCGTCCTCTTTCCTATATGTTGATTCACCAACTCAGCAGCGGTTGCAGTGGCAAAATGGTAGAACTTATGGATGAGCATAGCAACTTGACGGAGATGATGAAAGTGATGAAAGTATTATACTTGAAATACACCAAGCTGACGCCGAAGAAACTGGACCAGCTGCTGTCGCATGATTTGTGGCTAGATGCAAAACAGTGTATTGCGCTGGGCCTGGTAGACGAGTTGTATGATTGATGGTGCGTTATAACCATACTATTTTATCCCATTCCCGACAACAGAATGACGTCAGTTCTGTATAGCGCAGGCCTGAACTATCAAAGTGGAAACCCCGTTCGCTCCGAGATTGTAGCTCTTCGCCGCGAGGTCGATTCCCTCCGGAAACAGGTGGAACAACTATCGGAAGAGGCTCTCGTCTACCGAAAGCACCTCATTAAGCTGGTACAGGAGAGCGATGGCGGCGCTGCCGAACTCACTGCCGACCTCCAGCGAACCAGCGCCTCCGTGGCCGAGGCTAGCCGTGAGCCAGTTGATACCGGTCGTCGCGGAACAAGTGTGCAGGGCAACGATAGCCGCCGTGAAGTAGGCGGCGGCACCGTTCAGGGTAGCGGCTTTCGTCGTTAAAGCTCTTTCTTGATTCGGGTCAGTATCGTTTCGCTCATCTCAATCCCATATTTCGAGCTCAAATAGGCTCTCACCGCTTTCAGCGACAGTGAAGAATACGCCCTCAGCGTCGTCCTCACCGTTTCCATCTCTTCATCCGTCCATTTTCCCTTTTTAATAGGCTTTGCAGCTGATTCAGATTCCTCTGGTTCAATATGAATTACGGTTCGTTCTGGACCATGTGATGTTTGAAGCATCGGTCCAATTCGGAGAGTATCATGATGAACCTTTTGATGACACTCTTCACATAATACAATAAGGTTTGATGCAGCGTTCATATGTGTCCCGTCTGGCAATATTCCTTTTTTCGCAGTATGCCTCTCGGATATATGGTGAACTTCGAGCTCTTTTGTAATCGGTGACTTGCATATTTCACATTCCTTTTTGACTACATGCGGATTCCATGCCGATGCAACCGCGTTCTCTTGTTTGACCGACCCCATAATACGATGCCGATTCTCTAGGGCCTGTTCGATGAATTCGCTCGGCAAGTCCATGGCGCGCGCCACCTCCAACCCATACAGCGTTGAACCGCTTCCTGGGCGTAATGAGCGGTCATATACCAGCTTCTTGGTTTGGTCATTGTATTCCACATGCAGATGCCAGACCTCTACGTTTTCTTTCTGGATATCGATAATACTGGGGATTCCATGGAGGTGCGTGGCGAACATGAACTTGGCATGGCGTTTGGATAACCATTGAATTCCGCTCGCCACCAAGGCCTGTGCCGAAGTGGATTCTGTTCCCGCACATAACTCATCTCCCAGAACCAGTGTATGCGGATTCGCATTTCGAAGAATATCACGGAGTTCCGACATTTCTACCGCAAACGATGAGAGACCCGCTGCCAAATTATCATGATTGAGGATGCGCGTATACACCGCCTGAAACGGACATAGATTCATGGACTGGGCGGGCACATAGCATCCCGCTTGCGCCAATAGAACACATAAACCTGTGGCTTTCATCAATGTGCTCTTACCACTAGCGTTTGTTCCGTATACAAGCCATCCTGTTGCACCCTTTCCCAGACGAATATCATGTTTGACATACGATACGCGCGTGGAGCTCGCTTCTACCAACGGATGCCGAACCTGCTTAATATCCAACCATGACTCATTTTCATCATGAATAATGGGACACGTCCATCCTCGTTCCTTTGAGACGCGAGCAATGCATTGCGTTCCATCCACGTGCGCTACCCATTGTTCCATAAGTGCCCACAAATGCTGCCCCGCCTCCGAAATGGCTTGGCATACTTCCAGTTGATGAATGCGAACCAATTGTTCCAGTCCATCGCGCAGCTTCATCATTTTCGTATTCGCCTGATTCAGCGCGGCACACTCGATCCAACCACCCGATTTCAGTTCTGATATCCGCGTACCCTCAGGGAGATTCACGATATTCTTCTTGAGTTGCTGGAGTGTCACACTCGACGCCTTGAATCCATAGGGCTCTTTTTCGCGTTCCTCGATTCGAATGGCGTCCTCTTGTACATGTCCCGCAATTGCCATTCGAGAACGTAATTGCTGAATCTGCTGAATCACCTCTTGAATCTGCGTCTCTTTCTCTGAGATATCAGGATACGTGATGGAGGAGAAGGCGCTGATATCCTGACTCGCCATACGAGACTTTTCTTCCGATACATGCTTGCAAAATACATCCTTGTATTGTGATTCTTCATTTTGGGACCACGGTGCTTCCAAAGAGGTTTTACTTGTGACTTCTGTACGAAGAACACAAATAGCATCATATGTCTGAAACAGTCCCGCCAGTTCAGAGGATGTTACGGTTCCACAGCGAATCTTTCGATGCAGGCGAGGAAGGTCAAACATAAATCGGAGTTGACGCTCTAACATCTTGATACGCGCTTCGGGCCACATCGTGTATTCTTCAATCTCTTTCAACCGCAGGCGGATGGTCATCCCATCCGAATATGGACTTAATAGACGTTCCTTTATGGCTCGACGACCCATCACAGTTAGGCATTTATCAAATAAGCCCAGAACAGAATCTTGTGGATGGCCGACGCTGGTCATTTGTAGCTGTGTGAGTGCATGATTTCCGCACACGAGGGTTGTGTTCGGATTCCACGTCTCGTTTCGATGAAGTGACTGTAATAAGGTCGTATCGTGCTCTTCAATAAATTGAAGCAAATGTAGTAAGGCGAGTTCTTCCTGTAGAGAACGGAATCCTAGGTAGGTTCGAATGGGAAGCACGGATTTTACTGCATAGATTTTTTGCAGGTATTCGCCGCGAACCAGCTCGTGTTCAAAGGACCCCATCGTATCGTGTACACGCCGATGTAATGTTATCGAGGAGGGTAGACCGAATTGGCGACGCGTTGCGGCATCATCAGGAGCAGACGAGGCAAACCAATGAATCAGAACCTCTTTCGGTGGATACACCGTTAGAAGCTGTACCATATCATCTGCGGTCCAGATATCAGGGCGACCCTTTCCCATTGTTGAATACGTACGTGTGGTACCTGTCGTCCCATCCAGCACGGCTGCTCCGATAATCGGTGGCTGATTCGCATGGGTATGTACCCATATCGTGGCGATGTATGGGGTTTCCGTTGAGATGGCGTTCTCGATGTGAGTACTGGGAGACAAAATACGCGACACCTTTCTTTCTTTCACCTTTCCTCGCGCATCCTTGATTTGGTCCACAATAACAACCGTCCAATTGGCCGCGGTTAACCGACCAGCCCACTTGTGCATGACGTAATCTGGAAAGCCTGCAAAGAGACCGTCCTTTCCTGGACCCACATCGCCTTTCTTGGATGAAAGCTGAATCCCCAAATAATCTACGATTTCACGTACATTGGCCTGGGTTTCACCGGTTTCTACATCCTGGATGTCATAGAGCTCGTAAAAGGAGCCCACCATAAGAAAAATGGCTGTTTTCGGACCATACTTCTTCGTATAGGTCTGATACAACTCGATGTATTCCTTGTGCATTGTTCAACTATTTATCGCGATGAGGGTTTAGGCTGTGTCAGCACCGCCACAGTCAATACGGACACAATTGATATAATGCCGGCAGCTAGTCCAATCATATACCCGTGCTTATATCCATCTTCCAAACCGTCATTATATCCCGCCTGATATCCCTCGGCGCGACCTTTTTCATATCCATGATCTGTTCCATTTTGGTATCCATCTTCTTCTCCATCATCGTATCCTGACTGATACATCTCGCGCAGCGATAGTACTGGCGGGGATGAATTATCGCTTTTATTGGGGCTAGCTGGCTGATACGCAGGCTGGTAATCCATTAATACTTATGAGGGGGGTATTGTTTATGTTGTTTAGAGTGCATTCTTTTCCACAATATGGGCATCCGCCGCAATCTGGCGTAGAACCGACTCAGGTGCCTTGCTCGCCGGCTTGATCAACTTCTTCGTAATCAATAGCGCCTTCAACTTATCTAATGGCATATCCTTCATCTTCGTGTGGACCTTCTTGGCACGCGTAACACGTCTATGAAGGGACAACATGCCCAAGAGAACTTTGCGATTCTTCTTGGTTTGCGGCTTTTTCGCCGCCTTCGGTACATCCGCCTTCTTGGGGTGAAGTTGAACCTTCTTAGTCAATGGTTTCTTTTTCAGCTCAACGCGAATCTTTCCTCCTTGTTGTGATGCTTGTGATACTTGTTCTAGTTGCGGTGATGATTGTTGTACTTGCGATGGTTGCGATGGTTGTGACGGTTGTGACGGTTGAGGTGATACTTGTTGTACTTGCGATGTTGTATCCACTTTAATGATCTGGGTAATCGGTGCACTACGAGCCGCAAGTGGGCTTTCCATACCAACTACATCTCCGCCTCCTTGTGTCTTCTTACGAGAGGCTCGACGGCGAACTGCTCCCATCGATTTTGCCGCCTCACCCGAAATCATCACGGATTTAATATCCGACATGTTACTGTATCATGAGAAGTTTATCTTGGATGAAAGCAACCTAAACACCGCAATTTCATAAAATTGACAACGTCTGAAGCCTCCATGATACGTAACCCACCATGACCGATTCCCTCCCTGATTACCGTCATATCCTGCAGACCTTCGTGGAACAATCCGATGGAAAGCAGCTGATTAGTCATCAGGTTGAGTCCTTCAATCAATTCATCGAGGTGGATATTCCCGAAATTGTTCATATGTCGAACCCTATTACATCATATGGCTCACCGGAAATTCCTTTGGCGGGCCCTCGTTCTGCGTTGGCGACCGCGACAGGACTCTCCACGACCGCTGCCAATGCCCTTATGGGTTCTGCGAGCGTCGATGGAATCGGTCTTGTTGCTAAGAAAGTACAGCACGAATATGAAGTGACCCTCGAGTTTGAGAAAATATCCATTCGAAAGCCCACTATCTTTGAGAACAATGGTGCGATTCATCCCATGATGCCCCATGACGCTCGTCTACGCAATCTTACCTACGCCGCACCCTTGAATGTCGATGTGAAGGTCACCACGACATTTATTGACCATACTCGCGGAAGCATTCGCGAGTCAAACGTACGCGTATTTCCCAATGTGCACCTCGGAAAAATTCCAGTTATGGTGGGTTCCAAGTACTGTCTTCTTCACGACCAAAAGCACATTCATCCGTCTACATTGGGCGAGTGCGCAGAGGATGTCGGAGGATACTTTATCATTCAAGGCGGCGAACGTGCCATGATTTCGATGGAGCGCATGTCCGAGAATCGCCCTTTCGTTTTCCGCAACGGACGCGTGGCCGCCAAGCAGATGGAAATCGTGGAAATCAAGTGCATCGGACCCGATAATGACCAGGTGCCGAAATCCAATACGGTTAAAATCGTCTATCACCCCAAGAATCAACTCATTACGATGCTTCGCGCCACGGTGCCGCGTATCAAGACGGAAATCCCCGTGGTGATTCTCTTTCGAGCCCTCGGTGTACTGGCCGATAAGGAAATCTACGAGTTGATTCTTGGTGCCGTCGAGACATCGCAGGAAAAAGTCTATGACCCCATCCTCATTGAGTCGATTCTGGAGGCGAGTGGTATTCGAACCCAAGAGGAGGCACTGGCGTGGCTGGGAGAGCACACCAATACATGGTCTGTCAAATCACAGAAACAGGGCAATGTACAGGATATCATCTCAGAGGAACTCTTTCCCCAAATTGGAGGACATGAGATGAACTACGAGAAGGCATGCTTCCTTGCCCACATGTGCCGCAAGGTTCTCTGGACCATCACGAAGCGTATTCCCACCGACGACCGCGACGCCTACCCGAATAAGCGCGTGGACATCCCTGGATTCCTTCTGGCGGACCTCTTTCGCAAGACGTACAATAATCGCATGGTGAAGGATATGAAGGCTGCGCTCTCGAAGGAGATTCACGGTGGCTCATGGAAAGCAACGGGTAATTGGACAGAAATCGTTAACATCAATAATATCAATAAGATTATCAAGTCGACTATCATGGATGTGTGCTTGAAATCGTCGCTTGCGACGGGTAACTTTGGTTGCGGCAAGATTGGCGGGCCCAATAAGGTCGGCGTGTCACAGGTGCTCAATCGCATGAACTACTCCGCGGGCATCTCTCACTTGCGTCGCATCTCGACGCCGATTGAGAAAACGGGAAAGCTAATTGCGCCGCGTAAACAGCACAACTCTCAATGCGGGTTCATTTGCCCTTGTGAGACGCCTGAAGGACACGGCGTAGGTGTGGTCAAGAACATGGCGATGACCACGATGATTACTATCTTCAGTAGCCCCGCGACCGTCTACGCCTTTATTCAACGGATGGACAAACTAGTTTCACTGCGCGATTCTACGATTCAACAGAAACATACCTGTACACGTGTATTCTTGAATGGAGCATGGATTGGTGTTCTGTTGGATGAGGATGCACAGGATGTAGTGGACCGACTGCGGAAGGCCAAACGTGCGGGTGTTCTCCATCTGTATACGGGTATTATCTGGAAAAACGCCTACAAAGAGCTGTGGCTGACCACCGAGGCAGGGCGCGTGATTCGCCCGATTTATTATGCACCGACCTTGCGCGAAGTCGCGGCAGATAAGAGCGGTACGTTGAAACAGCAGATTCTTGCCATTCGCGAGTGGAATAACTTGCTCCGCTGGCAGACACCGAGCGGAAAGAACCTGTTCGAATACATCGATGCCGGCGAAACGGACTGCGCCTATTTGGCAATGGACTATGCCAAGGCGATTTCGGACCCAACCACCACGCACTGCGAGATTCATCCGAGTGTCATTCTGGGTACGACCGCGTCCTATATTCCCTTCCCTGACCACAATCAATCTCCCAGAAACGCATACCAGAGTTCTATGGGAAAACAAGCCATGGGTATCTACGCCCTGAACTTTCGCGAGCGATTTGACGCCATGAGCCACGTCCTCTGCTATCCCGAAGTTCCCATGGTTTCCACCTTCATGAGCCGCTTCTATGGCGCGCAAAAACTACCTGCCGGCCAGAACATTGTCGTGGCTATCATGACGTACACGGGCTACAACCAAGAGGATTCCAACATGATTAATCGCGCTGCTCTGGACCGAGGCCGATTCCGTTCCATCTTCTATCGCACCTACAAGGATGAAGAGCGTAAGAACCAGTCTTCGGGCGAAGAGGAGAAGTTCTGCCGCCCTGAACCCACGGAAACCAAACACATGAAGAATGCACATTATGATAAAATTGGGGATGACGGATTTATCCCCCGAAACACATATGTAACACCCGATGATATCCTTATTGGTAAGGTGGTACCGCTTCGTGTACCGACAGGAGCGGTGCTACCCGCGGGGGCCAAGAAGTCACGCGACGTTAGCAAGATGCCGCGCAATAATGAGAAGGGATACGTGGATAAGATTTACAAAAATCGAAACGGCGAGGGATACTCCTTTGTTAAGATTCGGATGCGACAGGACAGAATTCCTGAGATTGGAGATAAGTTCTGTTTGACTGCCGATCATGATGTATTGACTCGTGCACGAGGATGGGTACCTATTGCGGATGTTACTCTTAGAGATGAGGTGGCTCAACTGAATCGAGAGACAAATGCTATGGAGTATGTCCATCCACTTGAAACCATGGTCTTTGACCAGGATGGTGATATGTATGAGGTGGAGAGTCAAGGCGTGAGCCTTCATGTGACTCTTAATCATCGCATGTGGGTACAGCGGCGGGACCAGCCATCCTATGAATTGACAGAGGCAAAGAATATTGTAGGAAAGCGTGTTCGTTATCAATCGGATGGAGCCATTCATCGCGAAGACCTAGAATTGACGATTGGGCAGGAACGACTATCCGAAGAAGGAATGGATGCGTGGATAGCAATTTGTGGTATCTGGATGGCAGAAGGATGGACCTCGATTCGTCCTGATGACTATATTTGTCGGCTAGAGTTTGCTGCAAACAAGAATCGTGTTCTTCAAAAGCTGATGACATGTTGCGAGATTCTTCAATGGAAGCATAACTATGTAGAATCCACTCAAAAATTCTATATCAATAACAAAGATATCACGGAACATTTGGCTCCGCTCAGCATTGGTGCAGTGAATAAGCGTATTCCGCAGTGGGCCTTTCAACTGAGCGCACGTCAATCACGTATCTTCATTGATGGAATGTGCCTTGGAGACGGTCATGAAACAACTACTTCGTTGCATTATTCTACCTCATCCGTCGGTCTTCGTGATGACCTTCAGGTTCTCTGTCAACATGCTGGTTGGACATCTTATTATGCAAAGCGATATGAGGCTGGATATCAAAGCACGATGAAGGATGGACGTATTATCATTGCATCTGCTGATAGTTGGGATATTGGTATTCGCCGAACCCGTCTTCGCCCTACGATGAATCACGGTCATGCTAAAGAGCAACATGGTCAATCAGAAATCGTATCACATTTCACTGGAAAAGTATATTGCCTTCGTGTTCCAACAGAAGTGTTCCTTGTTCGCCGCCGCGGTCGTATTGTATGGACAGGAAACTCGTCTCGCCATGGACAGAAAGGAACAATGGGTATGATTATCAACCCTGAAGACATGCCGCAGACGGCCTCGGGCATCGTGCCCGATATTATCATCAACCCCCACGCGATTCCAAGCCGCATGACGATTGCCCAACTCATGGAAACACTGATGAGCAAACTGGGCTGCATGGCAGGAACGCTGGGCGACGGCACGCCCTTTGGCGAAACAACCGTCGATGATTTGGCGGGCCATTTGCGAGACACCTATGGCATGGAGCCATACGGAAATGAAATTATGTACAACGGATACACGGGGCGGATGATGGAGACGTCTATCTTCATCGGTCCGTGTTACTATCAGCGATTGAGACATTGCTCGGCGGACAAGATGCATAGCCGCGCATCGGGTCCGCTGGTGATGCTGACGAGGCAGCCGGCGGAGGGCAGAGCTCGCGAGGGTGGTCTTAGGTTTGGTGAAATGGAGCGCGACTGCGTGGTCGCGCACGGAATGGCGGAATTTACAAAGGAGAGACTCATGGAGTGCTCGGATTCCTTTACTTGTTATACGTGTAAAGACTGTGGTTTGCTGGCGATTGCGAACCCAGAACAAAACATATGGGCGTGCCGCGGATGCAATAATAGTACATCCTTTGCTCGGGTCAATATTCCCTATGCATCCAAGCTGTTACTACAGGAACTCGAGACCATGGGGATTGCCTCGCGCATGATTACGAGTCAGAAACTGATTTGCCAGAATACGCCATCTAAATAATCCAGAAATTTGATGTATTTATATTTTTATATTGATAAAATAGAAACCATGGCGAACTTGACAACCTATCTCGCAGAGTATGTAGGCGCATTTTTCTTTATTTTGGCGATTTTCTGCAGTGGAGGTAACCCACTGATTATCGGTGGCGCTCTTGCGATTGCCATCTTTTTCATTGGCGGCATCAGCGGAGGCCACGTAAACCCGGCTGTTTCACTGGCGATGCTCATGAAGGGCGACCTGAACTCCACCAGCTTTCTCGGCTATGTTGTTGCACAGCTTCTCGGCGGCGCTTCGGCATTTTATGCGTATAAGATGACAAAGAACATGTAATGCATATCAACGGCGAACCAATACACCATACGCAATCATACACAGTACACCAATGGCAATCATACTCGATGGCTTGGTAAATGTCTCAAATTGTTCGCGTACCGGTGTTCCATCCGGGCGATAGGTCTTCGGCGCTGCAACCCATTCATCTCTGTTCAAATTAATCGGATTACCTGCTGAATCCGTATCTTGTACCCATCGTGTCTGAACATATTTACTCCCATTCCATCGGGCCGTTTGAGGGTCGGCAATCCACGATTCGTTGGTAGACGGGTCCTTGATTCTGCCATATGAATCTCCTACATGCAATGTGACCTGCTTACATTGCGGATACCCCGAACCCAAGAGTGCATTCATAAGGGGAGCGGGATTAAGGCCTCTTTCTACATCCTCCAACATTCCTGGTGCGAGACCCTTTAGCGGCGGCAAGCGCATATCCCTCATCGCGTTGGCGACATTTTGTCCTAGCGCCGTCCCATCGGGAATACCATTCATATAGCTCCACATGGTTGCACCATTCGAACACGTTGTACCTGTATTAATAAAATAATTGATTCCCAATGGTTTCAGTGGCATTCCGTTGGTTAAACCAGTAGATGGCGCACCGAATCCGATTTGGTCGATATAAAATCCAACGCCTTTTACAGCATTTGCGACATCGCCCATGGAGTCACCGACACTGACGCCGATTTGATTCGGGGTGAGCATGGCATCGGCTGGTTTGTAGGGGCTTCCAAAGAAGCCCAATCCTGATGGAAGCATGCTCGGAAGAATCGATGAACGGTTCTCATTGCCTTGTGGAGGAACCTCTACAGGCATCTACTACTAACAGAGAAACAACCCGAGAAGCATCTGCGTATAAAAATTGACCAAAATCGCTCCTTCTTATACAGGGCAGACATGGAGTCTTTCTTCAACCTTCGTCGTAATCTTCCACCTATCAAAGAAACGTTTGAAAGCTGGAAGGAGGAAGAGAAAGAACCCCTTAAGCTCGACAGTGATACCTGTCCCCAGTGTTTCAACGTAGATTGCCTCTACACCACCGATATGGTCACCTGTCGAGAATGTGGACACATCGTTGCACGACCCTTTGACAACACGGCAGAGTATCGCTACTTTTCCCAAGAGGACCGTGGTGGAGACCCGACGCGTGTCGGTGCACCCCAGGATCCACGCCTTCCCGAAGCATCGCTCGGAACCGTCATTTTACACGGGTACGGCACGGCCAAGGCCATGTATCGTGTTCGCAAGTATCATTCATGGAACACCGTTCCCTATAAGGAACGCTCCTTCATCCAGACGTGTGAGCGACTGTCCTTGATTGGTCTCAATTCAGGTATCAACCAATCCATTATTGAGGAATCGAAAAATCTATATACGACGCTACAGGATATCGGTGGACGTCAGGGACTCAGTCGTGATGCTCTCCTATCTGCCTGTTTGTATATGAGCCTGAAACAGGCCGGTTCTCCTCGTAAACCCAAAGAAATCGCCGACTTATTTGGCCTAGCCTCGGCCACCTTTACCAAAGCCCTTAAGCAAATGCAGGAAATCATGGCAATGGCACGTCAAAAGGGGCTTCTCGCGGCCACCACGACCAATCGTCCAAGTCAATCCAGTACTCAAGCGGTAGAATATATACAGTTACCGCTCAGTCGTCTACCGCTTCCCCGCACCCAAATGGAACATTTGTTCACGCTCTGCAAGCGCATTGCCGAGAAAGCGGAAGAAGCAGGATTGTCCCAAGAAAATATGCCTCCGAGTCTTGCGGCAGGTTGTGTGGCCTTCGTGATGAAACGATGCGAGAGCGTCTCCATTCCGCTCGCAAAAATCGCCAAAGCCAGCGAGATTTCCGTGGCAACCCTTCAAAAATGCCTTCGCCGACTAGAAACCTACCGTGACGTACTAGAGTCTGTGCTATAACAGAATTTATAACTCCACTCCGAATAGGATGGGTTCAGGTACCTCGATTGCCTTGAGTTACCCCGTCAAGGACCATGAGGATTTATATAAGCGAACAGAACAATATCGCACGCTGATAAGCGATATTTTTAATTATATGTTATATCAACTTGACGTGAACGATTTCTTACAATTATCATCACAAGCGGGGTGTAAAAAATATGTCCTTTTTATGGCTAACAATCTTCAGTATTTCTTTCATCAAATGCGAGTCGACATCAGTTCCGATAAGAGCGGCATTCTTGCCTTTCAGAAATCCAGCGTACTAGAAAGCCCGTCGGGTGATGCAGCGCTCGAGAAACAGACATTATGTCTCGCACTGTCCTATTACTATACGCGCATTTTCCAGATTTATGCCGCGTTGGCCATCACACTCATGGACGACATATCAGCATTAGAGAAGACAAGTGCCGACGTGAAGCGCACCATAATGGGTACGACACAATATATTATGAATCCGCCGCCTGGTCATAAAAGGGAGGTTCTCACGGTTTCCGCCGAAAAAATGAAACAATTTGGTGGATTTGCTGGTATGGATATGGGGAATTTTGAGTTCATGTCATCTTTTCTTACGGATAACCGTCAGGATAAGGGATTTGTATCTAAATATCGGACAGGCGATACGAAAACTGACGCTGTGATATTCTTTAAGCCCACCACGGACCAATGGGGTCGCATTCGAGACATTCGAAACACATCGCAAAGTAAATCATTGTATGAAACTGCCATTTTCAATATTCTTATTGAATCCGTTTCCAATCTATATTCCACCTTGGAAATCAGGGCGAATAAAATAGATGGAGCGGAAAATAAAATCCGATTCGGGATTTCAAAATTGTCCTTTCGCAAAAAGGGGATGACATATGATACATCCATATTTAATATTCAATCGTTACCTGAGATTGGAGATAATATCTCTACTTCATTTACAGTTGTTGTATCATCAGAAGCGGATAGTTCAAAAAAATATGCCATCGAAAACTCCGATGAATCGATTGAGAAATATTTTAACCGTCTGTTTCTTAAATTAGTTCCCGCCATAAAGAGACAGATATCGGATAAAACAGAATACTCATCTGAATCAAAGGACCCTGATGAATTGCAAACGGGTTATTTGAAATACACCATGGAAAATCGCCCCATTGGACACTGTATTGCCCGTGGAATGCAAATCCTAAGTAGTTTACAACAGGACAGTTTTGGAAAACCATTCTTTACATCCTCCGTGTGCAAAGTGAAATTCTTTAAATCGGCCAAATCGGTCGACGGAGAGAGAAAGGGTCTACCTGAGGCCGGCAAATCCATCGCGGAGAGTACCCCCTTCAAGACTGCACTATATTTTTTTGCGGATACCATTGCATTTGGGAGCCCCAAGTTATTACATAGCCCTGAGAGCATTCAGATTTACAAAGCATCGTATCTGAAAATGCTATCATTAATGGAGGGTCCCGCCAAAGTACAAGAAGTAGGAGAAAAAGTAGTCAGTTCCAGCAATCCCATGAAGGACTATCCATTTAGTGAAATCAAGAATAAACGTGATATGAAAACGGGGTATTGTAGGGATTATATGGATACGGATATTAAATTGGATGAAACACAGGGTAGAGCCATCAAAAATGATTATGTGCTAAAACTATTCGAAAAACAATTCAAGCACGCGGAAGAGTGCGGCAAAATCTTTGCGCAATTATTTTATCATAAGCGCACTGGAAATCACGTCGAGATTGCGCTCAGTGAAAATATTCAGCGCGGTGGCATTCCTGAAATCAATCGCATTAACGCGATTGTTCGCGCATTATTACTAGATTATTATGTTGGATGTGAAGAAATATACCATGACGGAATGAGGGCTGTTATCCAGTTTGCGGATGGTAATAAGAAGGCCGAAGTTCAGGGGCAACAACTGGCTCAGCAACAATTGAAGGCGCAACAAGCCATGAAGGCGCAGCAAGCAGCAACAGGGGTTCAACAAGCACAGGTGGCAGCGGTACAGAATCGGGCGAATACTGCGCAACAAACACAAGCGGTGGCAATGAGACCGCTCAGAAATGCGCAGGCAAGAGTGCAAGAACAGCGTGGACAAACGCGAAGGGCTATCGGTGTGAAAGGAGGGACCCGCAAGGCACTCAGGAAATAATTGCATAGGAATGGTCCATTTTGACAGAGCTTGTCCATTGATACGTGTACCAATGAAAAGGTCCATCCACAGTCCACTCTGAATTCCCCACCCACTCCTGATTCATCCACAAATAATCAAACTGTGGAAAGACGTCATTTGCTAGGGCATCCGCTGCCTCAGCTCGAAACTCATCCGTCAAACACGGACTTTCCAGCCATGCAGTGCACCATCCTAGTTTTTTCACTCGTCCATCCTTCATTAGACGCTGATATGTATCCTGTACACAAATCAAAATCGATTGGCCTTTTTTACGATACCATTTCCAGACCTCTGTGGTACATTGTTCTATCGCCTTTTTCCGAATCATCACGCGCGGCGTCGGAAAAGAGCGATGCATATCCATGAGGCGATGCGCCTCGCTAACATTGAGGTCCATCATATACATGGACTCCTTTTTGCTCGTTAGCTCGCGATAGACATACATTCCTGTATAGTATGATGGGGCGATTCGGCTTACAGGACTTCCTTCTTTCAAAAAGAGAGAATAGGGGATATCATTTTGATTCACGTATCGATTCAATTCTGTTAAGAGATAATCTCCTAGACCCTGTCCCCTCCAATCTGGATGAATGCAAAAACAATCTACGATGTACATCGGTTGGTCTTCGGATGTCAGGAACCCTCCTAAATAATGATATCGGATGCTCCCCACGATTTTAGTTTCTGCGTCGCGCACAACAAATACATGGTCAGAAGGACCGCATAATAGGTGCTCAGGAATGTCTAGATAGGGTGTGTGGGGCGGATTGCCGAAATGTTGGCGCAAAAATGCTCGTACTTCTGTTGCGTCTTCCACGCGTTCCATTGGATATCCGGTAGGAGAATCGAGCGGCTCTTTCTCGACAAGTTGGGGAAGAAATACTTCACTTTGATACAGCGATTCTATGATTCGATAGATGGGGTATGTCTTCCAAAAGACCATATGGATTTGTTCTACGCGTTGTTTAGACCCGTTCGGGCCTTACCGATTAGACCCGTTCGGGCCTTACCCATTTGGGCCTAAATATGAGAAACAATGACAACTAGAATGCGAATCGGCGTGGCCATTTGTTGTTATAAAGGACACATCCCTCACTTGAAACGATTATTTGACTCTATTCAAGCTCAGACCCGTCTTCCCGATGAAGTCATCGTCAGCTGTTCTTCATCACATCCAGAAGATATCCCCTATCGACAAGAAGACTATACCTTTCCTTTTACCATTATAACCTGCGAAGAGCCAAAGAATGCCGCGCAGAATCGCAATCGCGCAGCAGCGGCATGTGTCGACACAGTCGATATTATCTCATTTTTTGACGCGGATGACACCATGCACCCCCAGCGTATCGATATCATTTACCAGTGCTTCACACGGCATCCCGTTGTACTATTATTGCACAGTATCGAAATCGACCCGACCGCGTCATTTATCGAATACGGGCATCCCGCTTTTTTATTAAATTCCCTGGCACGATGTCCATGGGGGTCCACTGTCATAACCCTGCCCATGTATCAACCCCATATCGCCAATGGACACGTATCAATTCGCTCAGAGGTATTCCCGCGGATTTCCTACCGAGAGTCCGCAGATATGCAAGGAAAAGAAGACACATTGTTTTCAACCGATGTTATCTTTGTATATCCGATGCGAACCGCATATTGCAACTACAAGTTGAGCCAATACTTTCCCAGTCGAACGGGCGGAGCATCGTGAGTCTAAATCGCGTTGGCGTAGTTGTTCATAAATGGAATATCGCCGCAATGCCATCACCGCCTGGGATGAAGAGAATCCATCGCCTGAATCCATACACTGTTCATATCAGTATGAAGGCTCGATACGCCCCTGGTCTTTATTGTGGTGCCGTTTCATAAATTTGATAGTCGCATGCTGCTGTCGGACCAAACAGACATGACGGAACGGTGCGTGACATGCAAGAAGAAGCTGGGCGTCATGAAATATACATGCAAGTGTGATGGGCATTTCTGCATTTCACACTTGCCTCCACAGGAGCACCAATGTACGTACGATTTCAGGAAAGAGGCGCAGAAGGTCATTCAAAAACAAATGGATAGTGAACCACGGGTGTCGTCCTTTGAGCGCATTTAGGCGGACATTCGCTTCATATACATTGCCACCAAATCGATGGACCAGCGCTGTTTTAGACGTGTGTTCCGCGGATGAAACCAGGTCATCTCATCTTTTTCTTTACGGTCCCTCTTCCAGCGGGCCACCTCGGATGAGGATGTTTTTACCTTCTTTAACTGCTTTAATCCGTGCTCTATTTCTTCTGGATCCACTTCGCCTTGGAAGATATGATATTGGAAGTAATGGTTATTGGGGTAGGATGATTCTTGCGATTGGAGGACGAGCCCAGTGTGTCGGACTTTTTTCACGGTGCGAATATGCGCCTCTTCTTCAGTTTCTCGGAGTGCATTGGCGGCGAGGCATTCTAGGATGGTTCCACTGCGGAGTTCCTTTCGCTCCATTTGACCTTTGGGCGGTTCCCATGCGGCGCCGCGACGATGCGTATCTTTCACGACGAGGAATCGCATGGGGTTAAAAGACTCGTTGGATGGGTGAAGAAACATGCAGGAGCGAAGATAGACGCGCCATCCTTCTGTAGGATGTTCTACGTAGGCATAGGCCTTTTCCGGATCGTGTGGTAAATGCGCGGCACCCCGTATGAGCCCTTTTTCAAATACGTTTTTTATAGGGGTGTAGCCTTTCATTCTATTATCGACTATGATTTTCTGGGGTGAAAGTAGATATGAGTGGTAATGGTGAATCTGCAACTCGCGCGGTAAGGAAGCCAAGGAAACCAAAATCGACAACAACTGCAGAATCTATCGCTGATGCTGCCAATGCTGCATTCAATGTCAATAATACTCGTCATGCTGCAGAGGCTGCAGCAGCCTCATCTGCCCCTCCAGCCACTAATGCCTCTCCAGTTGTTGCTGCTTCCACCTCCTCACTGCCTACCTCTTCATCCTCCGCCGCCACCACCGCCGCTAAAAACAGTAGTTCTAGGAGTGTTAGTTTTCATCCGAATGCAAAAATGAGTAATGGTCCAAAAGCTTCCCCTAAAACCGCCGCCTCGCTGGCTGAAGCCGCTATCGCTCCAGTTGTTGTTGCTGCAGCTACCAACGCAGCTGCCAATGCAAAAGACAGAGAGTTATGTTTTATCTATTCCAATGCCCTTACAAAGGATAAATTTAATAAGGGTTGTATTATAGTTTATAAGGGAGCCACATCTTCTCCTGATCATTCGGCTACAATGCTAGAGCAATTGCTGGCTCAAAAGGATATACAGGCTGTTGAGGGTGGACTGCAAAAATCATTTGTACACCCCGTCGATGACAAAACCTCATTGTTCATTGCCTATGTTGAAGTAACCACTATGCCAACGGATGAGCAAATTATAGCAATGAAGAAGGCTATAAGTCTAGCATTACCAAAAATGGGTGGAAAACGCAAACGATTTCACACCAAAAAACGCCATGCCAAGAAAAGGACTACGCGGCGTTCATAAAAGTTACATGGATATGAGTGTATCCCGGATTATTTGAATACATTTATCTTGTGATAATAGAGATGGCGGAATCTGGCGTCAAAAAAACAGTTGTGGTTCGAAATGGCGAATCATTTCAGGTATCTATTCGACCTGCGAATGGGCCTGTGTCAATGGTTGAATCTGGCGTCATAAAAACAGTTGTTCGAAATGGTAAATCATTTCAGGTATCCATTCAACGTGCTAATAAGCCTGTGTCAATGGTGAAATCTAACACTCCTACTACTGTCGTTAGAGCCGCTCCTGCATCTGCAGCCATTCCTACCGTTACCGTTCCTGCCGCTACTACCGCTCCATTTGTAGCTCCTATTGTTGCATTTATGAATAAAATACAACAAACCTATAATCAATCGAATATGACAGAGGATGCAATCGATAAAGAAATCAGTGAGTTACAGGTAAAAGACGGCCCTGTGAATGCAGATCTTGCTTTACTCGATAAAAATATACAGAAAAAAGTAGAATTGGGGCGCGCTACCTTTGCAGAATATATAAAAAAAATTATTGAAAATGAACGAGGGCGTATAGAGAAAATTGGTGCAAATGCAGTAAGACAGCACCATTTACAGAAAAATACAAGACCTACATTTTTTAAAGAAAAAGTACTAGCTGCAAAACAAAAAGAATATGATGATGCATTTTCTGCAGAAAATGAACAACAAGCTCGTTACATCGCTGCTACTAGAAAACTAGGAGATTCCGAAAAAGAATATCCAATCATATTTAGCGGTCTTGAGACAAGAGTGAAAGAAGCAAACGAATTAAAAGAGGCTAAACAGCGTGAAGTGGAAAAATTGGATAATGAACGTACATTACTACAAATATCCGATCCGAATGCAAGCTTATCATCTGCAAATCAACAAAAAATAGATGAAGCAGAAAATAAATATAATGCTGCCTTCAAGGAATTAGATAAGCTTACTAAATTACAATTTCAACGTTCCATAATCAAAAATAAAGTTAGTACTCTAGAGGACTATAAGGCAGAGCAAGAGCGTCTAGCAAATGAAGAAAAAGTTGAATTAAATAAACTGAAACAAATCTCTACCAAAATATCAAAAGAAACTATTAAGATTCAACAGGAACTCCGTGAAATAGAGGCTGAAAACAAACAAGAAGAAGATAAGGCAAAGAATACTTCCATTATTTCAAGCATACAAGAAATAGTAGGAAAAGTTATTCCATTGATTACAACCAGATTGAATGCAATGAATGAAGTTGAAAAGGCAATTAAAGCAGGTCTAGCCGATTATCTTATCAATCGAACGATTGATGAAACGGAACGTTCTGATGAAACATTACAAAACGCTACAAGAAGCTTTGCAACGATATCGAATGATATTAGCGATAAGAATGCCGATTTACCAAAATATATCATAGACCGAATGATAGAAGCGGCAGCAAAGGTGCATTCCTCTAAACTTCAATCTCTTTCACCCTCGACATTTAATTTGGAGGATACTGCTGCAAAAGTGAAGATTAAACAGGAATTTTATAACATGGAGTCGCCCAAATGGGAGAAATCCATATTTGGATTAAGTGGAGGACGGCGCACGCTTCGACGAAAGATGGTCCGCCGAAAAACCCGCCGCATCATTCGCTCCTATTAAAAAACAGCAGATAGCCGTACGGAAACGTGATATTCATCAAATCCACATATTTCGTATAGAGCCAGCCGTTCTGTTTCGCCTTCTTAATAATTTCGGGTATGCTCGGCATAAACAGCATATGCTTCTGGCGACGCACCGATCCATCCTTGAATCGAAACGTCTCGCGGAATTCTGCATTCGGGTCCTCCAGCTCGAACGTTGCCTCATAATCAAATGTATCAAAGACCACCTTGGATGTTTTCAGGCGCTCTTTGACATAATTCTGCGGATTCACGCCAATCCACGGATTGCTCGAATTCAAAATCGGGTCGAACTTATACTTGTTTACTACCTCAATGGCCAGGGTTCCACTAGGCTTGACCCAATATGCTAGATTGCGAAACAGAATATCCATATCACGGAAGTAGTATATCGTGAAATACAGCAGGCAAGCACACGTACACTCGCTCGCCTCTGCTGCACCCGCTCCCATCACATCGAACGTTCGAAATTCCACATTCTGTTTCTCTGTCTCCGTGAGCGTCGTATTCTTTAGCGTCGTACCTTTCGCATATCGAATCATCGCATCGCTCTTATCCACTCCAATTGTATGACTCACACCACTCTTGGCAAACGAACAGGTCGCAATCCCAATGCCGCACCCCACATCCAGGATGGTCAGCTGGCTTTTCGGGCGATTTCGCGAGAATTCCTCCAAACAAATCAATGACTCTGCCTGAATCATACCCTCATTCTGCGTTAACTTCGTAAACACCGATGCATAAAAGTCATCGAACAAATCCTCATTATTCAGCCATTCATATTTCGAAAGAGAAGCCTGCGTATCTATCGTATTGGTCACAAACCCCTCGCGAATCGTCCCCACGTGATACGTCGTTAATCGATCCACCGACAGAACGGCAATGTAATTTACCCCAATTAATATGAGCACAGCAATCATCACTGTTTGCCATGTATCAAATGCACACAGGGTCATAAGCCCCGCTAGGATGATGACAAAGGCTATAATGACCAGAATGGAACCTTTCATTTCCCCTACTTTCCTGCCCTCTTTGTTTTTCTCATTTTCGCCCGACTCTTTCGGCACGTAACTCCCCCTTTCTTCTTTCCACAGTCGCTCGAATAAGTAGCGATATGTCGACAGACCGACCGATAGGGGTCATGAAAGGATGTATCTAGTCCACATCGCATTCTCCAGAGCCATGCCATCATCGAGCGCCGGCTTTCCCATGCCATTGGGGTTTTCGTCTCCATCTCTTTCCATCGTCTACCGATTTCCTGAGGGAGAACAGCCGGAAGAAAGACCCAAAATCGCTTATACCATCGCATCCGTTGCATCCATGGTAACACATTCCACTTATTTCGTTCGCACTGATCCTTCCCTATCGCGGTGGCCGCTGGACAATCTGGCATCGGTGAAGAATGCGCCGACTCTTTTGGATGATGATAGGCCACAGCAAACAAGAAATCCCACAAGAGGGTCAATTGAGTCTCCCATGAGCTCTTTGAAAGGCGAGTGTATTCTTGTACAACCGATGTATAGCTGGGATTCGCAGTAGGATGAAGCCCCTGTTTCCGCAATTTCTGATTGACCGAATTGTGAATCTGGTACATCCATTTGGTAGCATTCAGCGTCGGAATCATCCCATGTTCAGGGATGGCATAGGGGTATATCCGATAATAATCCGTTAGAGAGGAGCGACAGAATTTACACGGAAGAATGTAGGGGATGGTTTCAAAAAAGTCGGCATAGGTTATAGCATTCTCCTCCGAAAACCGATAGTCAAATGCGACCAGATGGAGGAGTTTCCATCCTGATGGACCCCAAAATCGCGTATCCATCCCTCTGTTTGTATCATGCATTATTCGAATGGTTTGATTGAATAATGAGTATCATTATTGAATCACTATAAACATAAGAGGCGCCTTACTTTGTACCGAACCCTCCAAAGTTGAGGGGCGCAACATAGGGGCGAATCACAGAATTTGCATCCGTGACGATGTCTTCTGCCTTACATTTCACCACAGCCGGGGGGCAACTCTGACGCGGACACGGGGCGCAAGAAGGGCATTTCATTTGCGGCGGACATTTCACTTCAGGGCAACGCGGGCGCGGGCACGGCGGGCAGTCACCCGATGGCTTATTGCACTTGGAGCAATCCAGAATGACAGGGGACTGTTTCGGAATGGAGGATTTCAAGACGTAATTGCTTAGGTCAGGTGCCGGCGGGCACTCGCTCTTCAGGATATAATTGCTCATATCGGGAACGGCGGGGCATGGAGGGATAGAGCTCTTCAACACGTATTTGTTCATATCAGGCTGTTTGCAGTCGGGGCATGCCGGACGAACAGCACGTGGTTTCGGTTTCGAACAGCCACACGGAGAGGGTTGATTGCATCCTCCGCACATTTCTCCCGCATCGGCAAATCCTTCTTGGCGCAGAATATTGCATAGAAACAGTCCCACCGCGAGACCCACGATGAAAATTCCAACAAAATGAAAGACAGCGGGTGTCATTCTACTACTTCTAAATAGGGTAATAATTCTTGTAGAATATGCCCTTATGGTACTGCAAAACGGCAAGAGTATTACGCCTTTCTGACATAAATCATATCCTCAAACTGACCCAATACAATATTGAATGCTACAATGCGCTCATTGGAAATATACTCTTCCATTTCCTCCTTGGCACAGATGGTTTGGCGCACAAAATACGTATGGAGCTCTTTGGTATCCGCTAGGTATTTTTCGATGAAATGATAAGCGATGTCGACAGACGTAAACGCCCCAATCACATTTCGCTGATGAAACGGTTTGTCCACCGCACGAATGATAAAATCCGATTCTACGATATAAGACATTTCTATTCACGGACTGGATTATTTAGAGATTCGCCATCCCTTCCAGTCCATCGGAGGGCAACCACACGTTTCGGGAAGAGCGGGGTCCAGCGTTGCCTGTAAGCGATTGCATATCATCCGCGCATAACCCTTCCATGAAAATTCCTTGGAGACCACGGCGTCTTTCGGCATCACGCCAAAATCGGTCGGTTTCAGGCCGCGCTTCTGAATCTGCGATTCAATCTCTTTTGAACGCTCCTTCCAATCAAAATGGGCGGGGCCACGGCCGGCATCGAAGGGGTGCGCTGCGAGGCGGTCGGTCGTGAACCGCCCATCTGTGTTATGCACGGTACTTGCTTCGGAAACGCGGCTAATATCCGCGACGGAGGGAAATCCTGACGCCGCCACGGTGGAGGGTCCATCACACGATTTCGGGTTTCCACTGAGAAGCTGACTGCTATACGTTGTAATGAGCCGTTTGATTTCGGCAGTGGTTTCAGGGTCGTTCTGTGTGTTGGATGGAAGCATATTTCCAAGGGCGGATGAAAGGCCATTTGCACGAATCAACTGGGGCAGCGGCTCATTACTTTTTCCGAGGACACGAAAGGCCGTTTTGATGTCTTCCTCCATGATGGGAATATTCGATTCCGCCATCTGATTTTGATTAACCTTGTCGATAATCGCCTGAACATCCGTCTTCATCTTGGTCAAGCCCGAAATACGCGCCTGGATGTTTGGGTCCGTTGTACCACTTGCGGATAGGCGGCGGATTTCGACGTTCACTCGCTTCACAAAATCAGTCAATTGTTCCACCGTTGCAGGGGATTGGTTTGCATCCGTAAATCCTTCTGTGAATTGATACACGGGGCCCTGTAGCGTCCCTGCTGCACCCGAAAGGCGCACTTGCTCCTGTAAAAAGGAGAGGTTGGTCGCCATGTCATTCAGATTGGTCAAGGTGATGGTCGGTTGAAGACCTGGATTACGATTGAGAACCGTCACAGCATTTTGAAGAATCTGGAAGTCGCTTCGGACCGTGCCGAGAGGGAGCTGGATAGAGGGGTCTGACCGTTCCGATAACTCTTGGGCTTCATTTGCCAGGAATCCTTTCATCATTTCTAGGAGCGATAACATCTGCTGACGATTCGCCTTGATTTGTGTCGTATCCTGATAGGGTAGCGGATTAGAGGATGCAATCTGTTGATAAGGGGCAACAGGAAGCTGGCCTGGAAGAGTGTGTGGTTCAGGCGTTACTTCCGCCTTTTTGCCCTCCACTTTTTTATCCGGAAGCAACGAGGTAGATGGCGGAACATCGGGTAATATGACGGTATGAGCGGGCGCATTGAATCCCTCGATGTTACTTGTCGAGCTCATGACAAAAATCACCAATAATACGAAAAGTAATGATAAGAACGCAAACATCCTACTTTCTTATCTTATCTTTTTATTATAAAATCGCATTATGTTTGAGCATAAACAGGGGACCATCCTTGGAGGCCGTCTTGGCCGGCTGGGCCTTGCTCGCCTTTCTGGCCGGCTGGGCCAGGCATTCCTTGGTCTCCTTTTGAACCCTTTTCGCCAATTTTACCAGGTGCACCCGCGATGCCTGGCAGACCTTGTAACCCTTGGGGCCCTTGTGCACCTTGTGCGCCTTGTGTGCCATCTTTACCAGAGAGGCCAGGTGGACCTGCGGGACCGGGTACTTTGCAGCACGTGTATTGATATTGATATTGAGTTCCTGCAGGATTTCGGACAAGACGAAACTGAGACAATGCCTCATCCGCACGACAGGATAGATTCTGGCGGTCCAAGTATACAGCATTTCCTCCACCATCCAAATCAAATGGCGTAGAGACAGCACGGCATTGTGGTCCCTTACACCCTTTCACATGAACATCATCGATTATGATGGACCACGCTTTCATGTCCGCTTTGATACCAGCTAGTGTTTTTGCACCATTATTTTGTGTCCACCATCCTGAATAATTATTAGGAGGATAGACCGTTCCTATTGTACTGCATCCCGCATCCAGAAATATCTTTTGCAAACAAGCGGGTGAGACGGAACTTGCTGGACTCGTATCCGTTAACCCCGCGCACGGGTCTGCATCTGCAAATCCCTCACTACGTGAAAGGAACAATAGGATGATAATTCCTACGACAAGCGCCAAAATGCGATACATCGCTCTACTTTATACGATTAATAATCAAGCGAGCACCCCCAGCATGGAATGGCATCTTTCTTAATTGTATTCGATGTATATTCCTTTCCCTGCGAAATAGCGGATGTTTCATCGCACGAACCATTTGATTCCACGGTAGACGAATCCGTGGCGCGTGCCGAACGCAATTCATTGCGAATCATCATTTGGAGGTCTTTCAGGAAATCAGATTGTTGCTTAAGATACATTGCTTTTTGTGCCGTCTTACTAACATCGATATCAGGCCGAATGTCATTACGTTTTGGCTTAGAAGCGGATTGCGGTACAGCCGTTGATGTGGCGGATGTTAGTGATGAGCCAAGAGTGGTCGGTCTTCCCGTTGCCGAAGTGGCAGGCGCAGTCATTGGTGCAGTCATTGGTGCAGTAGTCGCCGCAGTCATTGGCGCAGTCATTGGCGCAGTCGTTGGTGCAGTGGCAGGTGCAGTGGTAGGCGACGCCATCATGACATCCGCTGCAGTATTTGCACCCAATTTTAATGCCTGACAATTTGAAATGGATACCGTAGCGGTTGACCCAGTTGCCACAGTAATCGTTGAAACACCATTTACAGTGGACAATTGATATGGACCAGTACCGTTTCCTCCACGAATATCACCCGTGCTGCACATAAATACCATACCTCCACTCATTGCAATCGCCTGACTCGCTGTCATTTGACTAATAAATCCCTCTTCATTGATATAATATGATATCGTAAGCACTATGATAAGAAGCACCGCCATCCCAACAATGGATGCCTTTAGAATCATTCTCTCTACTGTTTGCTCTAAAATTTGATATGAATCCGTCTTAACAAACTGGGTACCATGCCTCTTGCTCCACGATTTACTGAAGATTCTATTCTTGAAATTGGTATCGATGAGGCCGGACGAGGTTCCTTCTGGGGGCCCATTGTAGCCGGCGCATTGGTCATTCCCTCAGAGGTAACCGATGCCCAACGCGCTCTCCTTGCCGAACTCCGTGATTCTAAGAAGATTGCCCCCAAGAAACGCGCCAGACTCTTTCAAGACATCAAAGATATCATGCCTCAATGGGGAATTGGTATCGTCAGCGCCGAAGAAATCAACGAGCATGGAATCACGTGGGCCAATCGCGAGGCATTTCGCCGTGCAGCAGCGGCGGTTCCTAACGTAGAAAAAGACGCTCCATGTCGGCTTCTCATTGACGGAGTCCTATCCTTGGATAAATGGGATGGCTTGCAAGAGCTCATCGTAGAAGGGGATAATCAATACATGGCAATTGCAGGAGCTTCCATCCTGGCCAAAGTGGCACATGACCAGTGGATTCATGAATTCTGTGAGGCGCATCCTGAGTGCGCGGAGCGATATGATTTAGCATCTTCCAATGGATATGGGACGGCCAAGCATCGGGAGGGTATACGACTCCATGGTCCGCATGAACTGCATCGAGTCGTATATGTGCAACGGTGGCTACCTGGTTCAACGGTTCCACCCAAAAAGAAAGGCTCATCGAAAGTATGTCAGATTCGATTTTAATTACTGACGGCGCTGGCTGCGATTGCGGCGGCTGCGCTGGCCACCCTGCGACTTGCGGCGCTGGCTGCGGCTGCGCTTGCCGCCCTGCGACTTGCGCGCCTTCTTCGACTTGCGGACGGTGCGCTTGGCATTGCGCTTGGCATTGCGCGACTTGCGCTTGCCGCCCTGCGTGCTGCGACGAGTGCGACGACGACCGCCCATGGTGGCCTTCTCCTCAAATCCTGCCTTTGCAAAAAAACCTTCTCCTGTTGGTGCTGACATGCTTATACTATTCCATTCGATTATTTTTACGCAAGATGGAGAGTTCCTTCCGCCCACGCCGACATAATTGCCAAATCACCCCCTCGAAAATGAGGCATATGCTTCGACTTGTACTGATGCGCTTCATTCTTTTCCAGCATGACATACTTCCCTTTCGGACAAGACATATCCTCTCCTCGCAACATATGAATCCACTTAAATGACTCATAGGCAAAAACCTGTTTGTCTAATAAACCCACATGTGTCAGGACGAATACGCCGGGTGCTCCCTCAGGTGGAAGAGTGTGAACCGGAGAAACAGATAGAATCTCTTTCATGTCCAAGATGCTTTCCCGTGGATTTCCAAACTCTTTATATTCTCCCTTGGTTAACGGTAAATCAGGATTGGTTGTGGTACGAAGGACGTCTACATAGGGTACTTCCGTAAATGCCGCTCCCATCAGATCCCCTTTCGGATACCGTGATACCATGGCACCAACCGGTACACCCCCTGCAGAACGCCCATAAATCACGGTTTTATTGGGTCCTACATGAAATTGCTTCTGTGCCGCTCGAATCACTGCCTCGTAATCGTCGACGGAGAGATGGCGATGATTGCGGCGCGCCGCATCCGCCCATGTCGTATTTTTATCCCCTCCTCCTCGCACCATCGCATACACGATTGCCCACCCTCTTTTCAACAATGGATACCACGTTTGATACGGCCACATAATGGGCGTTGTATCTCCATACGCGCCATAGACATATACAAAGATGGCGCTCGGGGTTTTCCCTTTCTCAGAAATTGTAACATAAGGTACTCGTGTATTATCCTTGGACGGTGTGTGAAATCGATGTACGACAACGGGTGAAAATGACAGTGCCCTCCTAATCCGATGCTGATTCTCTATGCGAGTTACGCGGCGATTGGTTATCGAAATTAAATAGGGAATCTGAAACGGGGTTTTTACCACGAACATCTGATGAATGGAGCGCTCCCAGGGCGACCATTCGTCGGTCTCAATGCTTCCTGATGCAATACGAAATAGAACCTGTGGGCGCTTATGTGGTGCACAGAACCATATGGTCCGCGAGCCTTCCCAGCTGGTTACTACCAGTCCAAGTAACAAGTTTATCCATTGAACCTCTTCGGATGGAATGCTCCAATTCTGCACAGGGAGGCCATGAGGTGCCCATACATCTGTAATACGCTGTTTGGTTAGCACACAATCCTTACCGTCCATTCCCTTTCCCAGCGGCATTTGAAATAAGGAATCGGCAAACAGAGGTGATATGGTGCGACCATTGATTTCATATAGATGGCTTTCATTTGCATTTTCCGATGTCATATACAATGTCTGATTCGTTGTCTTGTGCAGAATCAAATCCTTCTCTTCATCTTTCTCTCGATACAATACGCGCTCATCTGCTCCCGTATATGCATCGCATACACATACCTCAATGGCTCGAAAGTAATTCAGTGTACGAACATAATAGCAGTATGGAAGAATGACAGCGACTTGTGAGGATATGTCTTTTTTTGTCCAATACCGTTTCCCTTCTGCATCCTCGCAAATCAGGTGATTAGCATATGCTACATCGTCGTTATTCGTTACGTACCATACTCTTGTTCCTTGAACTTCAATGTCATCCATGCGTGTATGTGTTTTTCCCCACGACCATTTCCAATACATCTCATCCCTCCCCGTTAGAATGACTCGAACTGCCCCGCCTCCAATTACAAATCCATCCATATGAGTATACTGCTGTGCATCTGTTATTTCTCGTTCCATTTGCTTACTGAGGCGTTCCACGCGAGGCTGTTTTGAAAGCTCATGAAAATGTGCACGCTCTTTCTCAACGAGTCGATTCCAACGCGGACCTTTCATTCGTTCCATCCATGCCAGCGGGTCGCGCCAGGACATATAGCCCAGGTCTCGGACCTCTTCGCCGGTCATCCTATTCCATACGACCTAAAAGATTTGTCGTGTTCTATACTACATGACTCAGCCGCTTTCCATTACAATTCTTCATGACAAAGGAAACACATTTGGTCTAAAAGAAGATGTGGCAGTGCTGGAGCAACTGATGAAAACTCTGCAGAATCCTCTGGGTCAACGGATTCAAAAGGCACGGCTTTTTGACTATCGCGAACCCTTTGTTGCATCTGATATCCAGTTCCATTTGGAGATTCCCATTTATGCGGCTGTCCCGTGGTCTCACACCAATGTTCTTCTTGTCAATCCTGAACGATGGTCGAATGCATACGATGCCTATGTGCATGCTTTTGATGCACTGTTATTTCGTGATAGTTCCACCGCAGAAGCATTCCGTGATGAGCTAGAACGAAAAGGTATTTGTGCCAATCGCATCGTGGTTCTTCCTTGGTGCATGGCTCCTTCTACTCACCCCATGGGCCCGTCCCCTAGCAAGGAATCCTTCGTGTCGTTCATCGGTGGCTCAACCAATAAATACGAATATTTGAAGCAGCTTCTCCCTCATTGGCGCGCGGAGGACCCGCCGCTTACGGTGTATACCACTCGCAAGGACGTGGCGGAGGGCCTAAAGGCGTTCAGTCAGGTGACGGTTGTATGCCAAGATATCGATAAGGCAACTCGAAAGATGCTAATGGAAGAGGCGGCGGGTCATCTTGTAGTGAGCGCGGCGGAGGGGTTCGGTTATGCGGCAGCAGAAGCGGAACGGGTTGGCGCCTTCACCATTATGAATGCTATACCTGTCTTCGTAGATACATACATGACGAACTCTTCAGGAATCGCATGGATGTCTAATATCTATCATCATTCGGCCCAACGCGTCTCAATGGCATCGCCGTCTGAAAACGTACGATTGGAACTGGAAACCGCATTCGCCGCATTTCGCAACGCCGATAGAAAAGCTATTCGTGCGGCTCGGATTCATCGTTCCAGCTCTCGATTCGGAGAACTATGCCACGCGGCTCTGCCGCTTCTTCAGCAACTCTCTGCGCTGGTTCTCTTCAGGCGACCTGAAAAGGGCGTGTTTCACTGCCCGCCACTGTTGCAACTCGATGATTGCCCGTCTATCACAATTGTCACGCCGACTTATAATCGAAAGCAGCTCATTGAAATTGCCTTTCACAACTTGCTTGCAACGGATTATCCACAGCATCTTATTGAGTGGATTGTGATTGAAGATAATGAGAAAACGCCGCATTTGGCCGCTGATAAAATCATCGATTTCCAGATTCAAGCGCCACAGATTCGATTGAAATATATCCCCATCGAGGGGCGTATGTCTATCGGTGAAAAGCGGAACTGCGCCATTCGTGAGGCGACAAATGATATTATTCTTTTTATGGATGACGATGACCATTATCCACCGACCTCGTTCCGTCGCCGTGTTGCCTGGTTGACCAAAGGCGTGAAACGCGGCGAAACCTCACAGTCGATTGCCTGCTGTACGACGCTGGCTCTATATGATTTGAAGCACGGAACCAGCGCAATCAATGTTCCTCCATTTGATATTCCCTTTGCCCAGCGCGTTTCCGAAGCAACCCTGACATTCAAGAAGTCCGCGTGGGAGGAACGCCCCTTTCCACACGTATCCATTGCAGAGGGCGAGGGATGGCTCGAGGGACGCGAGGACCAGGTCATTGAGATTCCCCCACAACAAATCATTGTAGCATTCACACATGGCGCCAATCAGTCCAGCCGTCGAATCCCTCCTACGGAACAACCGCCTTCGTGCTTCTGGGGATTTCCCAAAGAATATCTTGTATTTATCCATGGCCTCGCGGGGGTTCAAGTTGAAGAGGATACGCGACCGGCTTCAAAGAAGTAATCATGTTGGAATGGTTGGTGGCATAGGAGCGACCTCCGTTGGAGGCATAGAAGCGGTTTCCGTTGACAGCGTAGAAGCTGATACCGTTGGCGGCATAGGTGCGGTTTCTGTTGGCGGCATAGGTGCAGTTTCCATTGGAGGCGTAGAAGTGGGAACAGGCTCG
>Ga0214919_10000744_pt1 | contig 55868 bp, 49 predicted proteins | sample LL1503_MetaG_FD_177994 | JGI IMG/M metagenome (GOLD analysis project Ga0214919, IMG submission 177994) | Freshwater microbial communities from Lake Lanier, Atlanta, Georgia, United States - LL-1503 | ecosystem: Environmental > Aquatic > Freshwater > Lake | place: USA: Georgia | collected... | reverse complement strand
GAACGGCGTTTCATCAGGGTTTACTCCAAAAGAAAATAAATTGAAATTACAAATAGCTTGGTAATTCCAAGTTCAAAATGGTGAGACTAGAAAACACCCCCACTATAGACCTCTGAAAGCAAAATAAACTCATGGTCATCCCCAATATGTCAGCGCTGGCTTTGTCAAAAGCCATCCACAGCAAGCAAGTGTCCTGCCGGGAAGTGATGCAGGCTTATTTGAATCAAATTGACACACACAATCCTGGCAGCAATGCCATCGTCAGCCTTGCACCCCAAGAAGCCATCTTGGCCCAAGCCGACGAACGCGATGCCCAACTGGCCCGCGGTCAGTCCATGGGTTGGATGCATGGCTTGCCTCAAGCGGTCAAAGATTTAGCTGATGTGGCAGGCTTTCGCACAAGCCACGGCTCGCCACTTGCACCTCTTAACCCAGCCGTCAAAGATGGCCTGATGGCAGCTCGCATGCGTGCCGCAGGTTGCATCATGATTGGCAAAACCAACACGCCAGAATTTGGTTTGGGCTCGCACACTTTCAATGAAGTTTTTGGTGCCACCCGAAATGCTTGGGACCCCACCAAAACATCAGGCGGTAGCAGTGGCGGTGCCGCTGTGGCGCTGGCGCAGCGCATGTTACCCGTGGCCGATGGCTCAGACTTTATGGGCAGCCTGCGCAACCCAGCGGGTTGGAACCATGTGTTTGGCATGCGACCCTCGCAAGGTCGAGTCCCAAAGCCGTCGGTGCCCGATGTGTTCATTGCTCAACTTAGCACTGAAGGGCCCATGGCACGAACGGTCTCTGATATGGCCATGTTGCTTTCAACTCAAGCTGGCTACGATGCGCGTGCACCTTTGTCGATTCATGAAAATGGCGCGGCATTTGCACAAAGTTTGGATGCCAACATGAAAGGCAAGCGCGTAGCTTGGCTTGGCAACTTGAATGGCTACTTGCCCATGGAATCTGGCGTTCTGGAAGTTTGTCAAGATGCACTCAAGGTTTTAGAAACCACAGGATGCAGTGTCGACACCACATCCCTTGGTATGCAGCCCGAAGAAATCTGGGATGCCTGGCTGGTGTGGCGCAAAGCCTTGGCTGGCGCCAATACAGGCGTTTACGCTCAACTGCCCAATTGGCGCGAGAAAGTTAAACCCGAAGCGCAATGGGAATACGACCAGTCCTTAGACCTCACAGGCAACCAATTGATGAAGGCCAGTGCCACACGCACACGCTTTTACCAAAGCATGTTATCCCTGTTTGAATCGTTTGATGTGCTGGCCATTCCCACGGCGCAAGTTTGGCCATTCGATGTCAAAGAGCGTTGGCCGCAAAGCATTGCAGGGCGCACCATGGACACCTACCATCGCTGGATGGAAGTGGTTTTGTATCCAACATTTGCAGGTTTGCCCGCCATCAGTGTGCCTGCTGGCTTCAATGCGCAAGGTTTGCCCATGGGCTTGCAACTCATTGGCAAACCCAAAGGAGACTTTGAATTGTTGCAAGTGGCGCATGCCAACGAACAGGCGGCGCAAGATTTAATCCAAAAGCGGCCGCCCGGCATTTAAAACCAGCCTGCTTTTCAAGCCTTGGGTTTTTAACGCATGGCGCCCGTCAAAGTGAGACTGGCCAAGGCCATCACTTTGGCCGAATCGACCAGTTCCTGAATGCCCACATACTCATTGGGCTGGTGCGCCAAATCCAAAATGCCCGGGCCATAAGCAATGCAGTCTTTCAGCTGGCCGGTTCGCACAATGTGCTTTTGATCGTAGGTACCTGGGCTGGAAATGTAGGAAGGCTCGCGTCCCAGCACACGCGCAATGGCGCGCGCTGTGGCATCGACCACAGGTGCATCGCGCGGCGTAGCGGTAGGCACAAAGCTCATGATGTCTCGAATACCAAAATCAAAACCCGGGCGCGTGCGCTTCAACTCATCGAGCATGTCAATGATTTCTTGTTTCACGGCTTCCAAATTTTCTTCAGCAATTAAGCGCCGATCGAGTACGGTGCGGCAGCTGTGCGCCACCACAGGTGATGGCGAATCGGCAGTAGGCCAACCACGTACATCGGTTGCATAGTGTTGCTCCACTTGACCGCCGTGAATGCTGTTGATGTTCAAGGTGCTGACGCGCGCGCCTGGCGGCTCGACAGGCTCTGAGGTATGTCGCTGCTTCAATCGCGGTTGTAATTGGGTTTCAAGCAAATGAATGAAGGCGCTCATGTGGTTAATGGCGCTGTCGCCCAAAAAGGGCATAGAGCCATGCGCAATGCGGCCTTTGGTTTCTACCTCACCCCACCAAACACCGCGATGCCCCAAACAAATTCGGTCAACGCCCAATGGCTCAGGAATGATGACGTGGTGCACACGCGGCTTGCTGAAATAACCGCGCTCTGCCAAATAACCCACACCGGCAAAACCACCTGACTCTTCGTCAACGGTGCCGCTGATTTCAAGTGCGCCTGGAATGGGCATGCCCGATTCAATCAGTGCTTCAACCGCAATGATGCTGGCAGCCAAACCGCCTTTCATGTCGCAGGTGCCACGGCCATAAATTTTGCCATCGCGAATTTCTGCACCAAAGGGGTCGGAGGTCCAGCCGCTGCCGGCTTCCACCACATCGATGTGGCTGTTGAAGTGCACGCAATCTCCTGCGCTGGTACCCTGCCAACGCGCCACCACATTGACCCGAGGCTTGGCATCTGAATCGCCTGGTGCACCATGCGCACGAACGTATTCCACCGCAAAACCGCGTGTCTTCAGTCGCTCACCAATGTAACGAGCGCAAGCTTCGTAGGCATCACCCGGCGGGTTGACAGTCGGAATGCGCACCAAGTCTTGTGTAAGGGCCACCACTTCATCGCGCTTGGCTTCAATGCGTGCCAAGACCGCTTGAACTTGCGGGCTCAAAGCTTCTGCAGTGGTTTTTGAGTTCATTAGTTTTGTCTCCAAGGCAGGCCGCGCATGCGCCAACCGCCCAGCTTGCCACGGTGTGCTTCAGCGTTGGGGTCGCCCTCAAAACCTTCCAAAATATTGAAAGCCTCAATGCCCAACTGACTGGCCCTTTGCGCAGCAGCCACCGACCTTACACCGCTTCGGCACAACAACACAATTTTGAGCCCCTCAGCCGCAATGCGTTGAATGCCAGCATCAAATTCTGGGTTCACATCAACCACCGGCCACTGCTTCCAAGCCAGCGGCTTGGCTTCAGGCACAAACCCGACCCAAGCGCGCTCGGCATCAGATCGCACGTCGACCATCACAGCCTCGCCCGACTGCACCCAGTGCCAAGCCAATTCAGGCGATACATCGCCGGCATAACCGTCCACAGGACGGATTGATAAAACATCATTTCGCACAGGCTCTCCTCCGGCATCTTGCCGTAAACCAGAATTTAAATTGGCGGGCACCGCTTCATCAATCCGACGCGGCTTAGGCAGGTTCAGATTGTTCATGGTTGCAACAAACTGCGCTTTGGTTTGACCCGCAACACGCACATTGTTTTTGATCTCATCACCAATGCTTGAATGCGTTCGGCCTTGATAATCATGGCCCGGCCACACCGTGGTGACCTCAGGTAATTTGAACAAGATCTCGGTGAGGCTGTGATAAAGCGCTTCAGCGCTGCCCGACTGAAAGTCTGTGCGGCCGCAACCCCGAATGAGCAAGGTATCGCCCGTGAAAACATGCCCACCCTCGTTGGCCGCCACATAAAAACTCATGCTGCCTGCGGTATGGCCGGGGGTGTGCAAAGCCTTGAGCGCAAAAGCGCCAAATGAAATCATTTGACCATCGACCAGTTGCACCGAGGCTGTGCCAATGTGACAGCCCTCAGGCGCTGCCGTTTTCAAACCTAAATGTTCAGCCAGCAAACCTGCGCTGGTAATGTGATCTGCATGCGCATGGGTTTCTAAAGCCCAATTGACTTTGAGACCTTTGTCTTGAATGAGTTTTTGATCGCGCTCAATTTGATTGTCCACGGGATCAATGATGACGGCATCCAGCGAGTCAGGGTCAAAGACCAAATAGGTGTAAGTGCTGGAATGGCTGTCAAACAGTTGAATGGCTTGCGCTTGCGATTTAGGCATGGCCGGCCTTAGGCAAATTTCGTGAGCATTTCGGCCACATGTTCTGCCGATTGATCACCTTGCTCAATCATGCAACCCACCATGGCAAAAAAGGATTTGTCCAAAGCTTTGCGAGAAGCCGCCATTTGCTGCGCAATTTTTTCGCAGTCAGCGTCGGTCTCAATGAGTTTTTGCAAACCCCTCAATTGACCTTCAATTCGGGCCAGACGGGCACAAAGGGCTTTCTTTTTTTCAGGATCGGCAAGACGGCTCATGGAAATCTTTCTGGAGGACAACAAATTATGATAACTTTTGCCAGCCTTTTTAAACATATTTTCGGGACCCTGCTTGATGCTTGCTAATTTGCACCCTTATTTCACCGCTGGACTCGGCGGCATTCTTATTGGATTGGCCAGTTGGCTGCTATGGTGGGGCCTAGGCCGCATTGCGGGCGTCAGCGGCATTGCCTCTGAAGTCATTGCTTCCCCCGTGCAAGCTGACTCTTGGCGTTGGGCGTTTTTGGCAGGCTTGATTTTGGGGGGCTGCCTTTTGGGTCAAGGCCTCGAGATACCCACCTTACCCGCAAGGCCCTTGTATTTGCTCATTCCTGCAGGGCTTTTGGTGGGTTTTGGTACCGTCTGGGGCAGTGGTTGCACCAGTGGCCATGGCGTGTGTGGCTTGGGCAGGTTGTCGGCCAGATCCTTGGTGGCGGTGGGTGTTTTCATGGCCACAGGCATGCTTGTGGTCACCTTGATGCGAGGTGCAGCATGAGCGCCGCCCCCCACCCCGCCAGCCAGTTGGGTCTGGCTTTCTCTGCAGGCCTTTTGTTTTCGGCTGGCTTGGTTTTGTCTGGCATGACTCAGCCCCTCAAAGTATTGGGCTTTCTGGACATCACAGCCATTGGCAAAGGTCCGTTTCCAGGTCTTTGGGACCCCACTTTGTCCTTTGTCATGGGCGGTGCGGTCTGCGTCACTTTATTGGCATTTGCTTGGACGCGGCGAATTTCTAAAACACCTTTGTTTGACGATCAATTCCATGAGCCTGCACGGATCCACATCGATTTGCCACTGATTGGGGGTGCTGTTTTGTTTGGCGCGGGTTGGGGTTTGGTGGGCTATTGCCCCGGCCCAGCCCTGGCCAGCGCGCTTTTAAGCACAGATGCCCTGATTTTTACAGCCGCCATGTTGACAGGCATGTTGATTTGTAAGACTTTTCTAAGTAAAACGGCTAAGATCGCAGATTGACGTTGACGTAAACGTCAATTAGACTGGACTGCTTTCTGATGCAGCCCTTTTCATCCATGACTGGAACCTTGACATGACCGACTTGTCTGCCGAATACAAAGCCCTCGCCGAATACCGCCCCACGCACAAAGTGCGCTTTGTCACGGCAGCCAGCTTGTTTGATGGCCACGATGCTGCCATCAACATCATGCGCCGCATTTTGCAAAGCATGGGCGCCGAAGTGGTTCACTTGGGTCACAACCGCTCGGTCGACGAAGTGGTGACTGCCGCTTTGCAAGAAGATGTGCAGGGCATTGCGATCAGCTCCTATCAGGGCGGACACGTTGAATATTTCAAATACATGGTTGACCTGCTGCGCCAGCGCGGTGGCGAACACATCCAAGTCTTTGGCGGTGGCGGCGGTGTCATTGTTCCCGCTGAAATTCGCGAGTTGCATGCCTACGGTGTGGGCCGCATTTACAGCCCCGAAGACGGCCAACGCATGGGCTTAGCCGGCATGATTGGCGAGATGGTCATGCGCTGCGACAAAGACATTAGCCCGTACGCCCCCAAAGATTTGAAAGCCATACAAGGCAACACCGAAGCCAATTGGCGCGCTTTGTCACAACTCATCACCGTGTTAGAAAACGGCAAGGCTTCTGCTGACATGGTGGCCGCATTGCGCACTGAAGCTGTTAAACACAAAGTGCCCGTGCTGGGCATTACGGGCACTGGCGGCGCTGGTAAATCTTCTTTAACCGACGAACTCATTCGACGTTTGCGTTTGGACCAAGGCGATGACTTGCGCATTGCGGTGGTGTCCATCGATCCTTCTCGCCGCAAGAGCGGTGGCGCGCTGCTTGGCGACCGCATTCGCATGAATGCCATCAACCCTTGGCGCAACGGCCAGCGCGTGTTCATGCGCAGTTTGGCCACCCGCGATTTTGGCAGCGAAATTTCTGCCGCACTGCCTGATGTGGTGGCCGCTTGCAAGGTGGCTGGCTTTGATGTGGTGGTGGTTGAGACCTCGGGCATTGGCCAAGGAGACGCTGCCATCGTGCCGCATGTCGATGTGCCGATGTACGTCATGACGCCAGAGTTTGGCGCGGCCAGCCAATTAGAAAAAATCGACATGCTCGACTTTGCCCAATTTGTGGCCATCAACAAGTTTGACCGCAAAGGCGCCAGCGATGCGCTGCGCGATGTGGCCAAACAAGTTCAGCGAAACCAAGAAGCCTGGACAGTGCCAACTGAAAAGATGCCCGTGTTTGGCACCATGGCTGCGCGCTTCAACGACGATGGCGTCACGGCTTTGTACCAAGCACTCAAAGTCCGCTTGGGCGAATTGGGTTTGAAGTTGAAAGAGGGTTTGCTGCCCATCGTCGACGTTCGCCACAGCACCAACCAAACCCCCGTGGTCCCCAGCGCACGCACGCGTTACTTGGCCGAAATCAGCGACACCGTACGCGGCTACAAAAAACAAGCGCGCGCCCAAGCCCACTTGGCCCGTGAAATTCAACAACTGCGCGCTGCTGCTGTCATGTTGGAAGTGGACAAACCTGGTCGCGCCAAAGCCGCAGAGGCAGCCATCGACTTGGCCATTCGCCGTGAAGAGACACAAGAACCTGGCGCCAAAAAATTATTGGGGCACTGGCCTGAAATGCAAAAGGCCTACGCGGCAGGTGAGTATGTTGTGACAATCCGCGACAAAGAAATTCGCACCGCACTCACTTCCAAAAGCTTATCGGGCACCACCATTCGCAAAGTGTCTTTGCCCACGTACGAAGACCACGGCGAAATTTTGAAGTGGCTCATGCTGGACAACGTGCCAGGCAGTTTTCCCTACACCGCTGGCACCTTTGCTTTTAAACGCGAAGGCGAAGATCCCACGCGCATGTTTGCGGGCGAAGGCGATGCGTTCAGAACCAACACCCGCTTCAAACTGCTAAGCGCAGGCATGCCTGCCAAGCGTTTGTCCACAGCCTTTGACTCTGTCACGCTGTACGGCAACGACCCCGATCCTCGTCCAGACATTTACGGCAAAGTGGGCAACTCGGGCGTGAGCATTGCCACCTTGGACGACATGAAAGTGCTGTATGGCGGCTTTGACTTGTGCAACCCCAGCACCAGCGTGTCGATGACCATCAATGGCCCAGCGCCATCTATTTTGGCCATGTTCATGAACACGGCCATCGATCAGAATTTGGAAAAATTCAAAACCGACAACGGCCGCGAACCCACCGACACTGAAGCGGCCAAAATTCGCGCATGGGTGATGGCCAACGTACGCGGTACCGTGCAAGCCGACATTTTGAAAGAAGACCAAGGCCAAAACACTTGTATCTTCAGCACCGAGTTCAGCTTGAAAGTCATGGGCGACGTTGCGCAATTTTTTGTCAACAACGATGTGCGCAATTTCTACTCGGTTTCCATCAGTGGCTATCACATTGCCGAAGCAGGTGCGAACCCCATTAGTCAATTGGCCTTCACGCTTTCCAATGGCTTCACATTTGTCGAAGCCTACTTGGCGCGCGGCATGCACATAGACGATTTTGCGCCCAACTTGAGTTTCTTCTTCAGCAATGGCATGGACCCCGAATACACCGTGATGGGCCGCGTGGCGCGCCGCATTTGGGCGGTGGCCATGAAGAACAAGTACGGCGCCAACGAACGCAGCCAAAAATTAAAGTACCACATTCAAACGTCTGGCCGTTCTTTGCACGCGCAAGAAATTCAGTTCAACGACATTCGCACTACGCTGCAAGCTTTGATTGCCATTTACGACAATTGCAACTCGCTGCACACCAATGCCTTTGACGAAGCCATCACCACGCCCACTGAAGACAGTGTGCGCCGCGCCATGGCCATTCAACTCATCATCAACCGCGAATGGGGCTTGGCCAAAAACGAAAACCCTAGCCAAGGTTCATTCATCATTGAAGAGCTTACCGAGCTGGTCGAAGAAGCCGTGCTGACAGAGTTTGAAAAAATTGCAGACCGCGGTGGCGTGCTGGGCGCCATGGAAACGGGCTATCAGCGCGGCAAGATTCAAGACGAATCAATGCACTACGAAATGCTCAAGCACACCGGCGAGTACCCCATCATTGGCGTCAACACCTTCCGCAATCCCAAGGGCGATGAAGTCTTGGAAAAACTGGAATTGGCGCGCTCTACCGAAGAGGAGAAAAAATCTCAACTCGATCGTTTGCATGCGTTCCATGCCAAGCATGCCAAAGAATCGCCCGCCATGTTGGCTCGTTTGCAGCAAGCCGTGATTCTCAACCACAACGTGTTTGAAGTACTGATGGACGCTGTGCGGGTCTGCTCATTGGGTCAAATCACCAACGCCCTGTTTGAAGTGGGCGGCCAATACCGCCGAAACATGTAAATTCCCGACTGTCATGCGGCGTTAAAGCGTTTGTGCGACATTAAGCGCATGAACATACTTTTCATCATTGACCCCCTAGCCTCCTTCAAGATCAAGAAGGACACCAGTTTTGCCATGATGCGCGAGGCGCAAAAGCGCGGCCATCAGGTCACTGCTTGCGAAGTGCCCCACATTCAATGGCAAAAAGGCGAGTGCGTGAAAGCACACGTTCAAGACTTGCACCTGACGGGCCAAGTTGATGCTTGGTATGAAGTCACTGCTTCGCGTCAAGCATGGCTGAAAGACTTTGACGCCATCATCATGCGCAAAGACCCGCCCTTTGACAGCGAGTATTTTTACGCCACCCATTTGCTCAGCCAAGCTGAGCGCGAAGGCGCCAAGGTGTTCAACAAGGCATCAGCCCTTCGTGATCATCCTGAAAAATTGGCCATCATGGAGTTCCCCCAATTCATTGGGCCTACTTTGGTGACACGTTCTGCAAAAGCCATCAAGGCATTTCATGCCGAGCACCAAGACATCATCTTGAAGCCACTCGATGGTATGGGTGGCATGGGCATTTTTCGAGTGGGTGCAGATGGCATGAATTTAGGCTCCATCATTGAGACGCTCAACCTAGACGGCGCGCAATCGGTCATGGTGCAAAAGTTTTTGCCCGAGATTGCACAAGGCGATAAGCGCGTGCTCATCGTTGGCGGCAAGCCCGTGCCATTCTGTTTGGCACGGATTCCACAAGGCGGCGAAGTGCGCGGCAATTTGGCGGCCGGTGGCAAAGGTGTGGCTCAACCCATTACCGGCAACGATCGCTCTATTGCAGAAGCCATTGGCCCCATATTGGCGGCACGTGGTTTGTTGTTGATTGGCTTAGACATCATCGGCACCAGCGTGACCGAAATCAACGTCACCAGCCCCACGTGTTTCCAAGAAATTTTTGATCAAACGGGTTGCGATGTGGCGTCGATTTTCATGGATGCACTAGAAGCGGCCGTTCAAGCCGCTTAAAGCAACACCACAACATCAGGCAAAGCCTAGCTGGCTTTGACCTTCAAACGCCAAGCGTGCAACAAAGGCTCGGTATAACCACTGGGTTGCTCTTTGCCTTTGAAGACCAAATCGCAAGCAGCTTGATACGCTTTGGAAGTTGTGAAATTGCCCGCCATCTTTTGGTAGGACGCATCACCTGCATTTTGCTGATCTACCACCGCGGCCATGCGCTCCATGGTGGCTTTCACTTGTGCATGTGTCACCACGCCATGCGCCATCCAGTTGGCAATGTGTTGGCTGCTGATGCGCAAAGTAGCGCGGTCTTCCATCAGGCCCACGCCATGAATGTCAGGCACCTTAGAGCAACCCACACCTTGATCAACCCATCGCACCACATAACCCAAAATGCCTTGGGCGTTGTTGTCGAGTTCGTCTTGTTTGTCTTTCGCAGTCCACTCTGCGGCCTGTCCAGGGGTCACCACTGGAAACTGCAACAACTTGCTGAGCGTTTCTTCGCGCATGGCTTTGGCACTGTTTTTGCCAATGGTTTTTTCCATTTGCTTTTGCAATGCGGACACATTCACTTGGTGATAGTGCATGGCGTGCAAAGTAGCGGCCGTGGGGCTTGGCACCCAAGCCGTGTTAGCACCGGCATTGGGGTGAGCGATTTTTTGCTTCAACATGTCGGCCATCAAATCGGGCATGGCCCACATACCCTTGCCAATTTGTGCGCGGCCACGCAAGCCAGCTTGCAAGCCCACAGCCACGTTGCTTCTCTCGTAGGCACCCAGCCAAGTACTGCCCTTGATATCGCCCTTGCGCATGACGGGACCTGCCAACATGCAAGTGTGCATTTCGTCACCCGTGCGGTCTAAGAAGCCTGTGTTGATGAAAGCCACACGCGATTTAGCAGCTGCAATGCACGCGGCCAAATTGGCGCTGGTGCGGCGCTCTTCGTCCATGATGCCCAGCTTCACAGTGGAGGGCTTCAAGCCCAAAACTTTTTCGACGCGGCCAAACAAGGTGTCTGCAAAGCCCACTTCTTTGGGGCCGTGCATTTTGGGCTTCACGATGTAGACGCTGCCAGTGCGGCTGTTGCGGAAATCAGCACCCTTCTTTTTCTGCAAGTCGGCCATGGCACACGTGGTGGTGATCATGGCGTCCAGAATGCCTTCTGGAATTTCTTTTTGTGTGCCATCAGCTGCGTTGTACAAAATGGCAGGGTTGGTCATGAGGTGACCCACATTGCGCACGAACAACAAAGAGCGGCCATGCAAGACTTCGTGGCCTTTGCCGCTAGGCTTGGTGTACACGCGGTCTGGGTTCAAAGTGCGCTTGAAAGTTTTGCCGCCCTTTTGCACGTCTTCTGACAAAGTGCCCTGCAAAATGCCAAGCCAGTTGCTGTATGCCAAAACTTTGTCTTCGGCATCGACAGCTGCCACTGAGTCTTCCAAATCTAAGATGGTAGAAAGTGCAGCTTCAGCCACCAAATCGGACACACCCGCAGGGTCTGTTTTGCCAATGGGGTGTGATTTGTTAATTTCCAAATCAAGATGCAAACCGTTGTGCTTAAACAGCAATGAACTAGGCGCCTTGGCATCACCTTGGAAGCCCACAAATTGCTTAGCATCGGCCAAGGTGGTGGTGCCTGATTTCAAGCTCACCACCAACTTGCCGCCCTTCACACTGTAGCCCGTGCTGTCAATGTGCGAACCCTTCTTCAAAGGTGCGCAGCGGTCAAGCACATAGCGGCAGTACTCAATCACTTTGGCGCCGCGCTTGGGGTTGTAGCCCGTGCCTTTTTCACAACCGTTGGCTTCACTCAATGCATCGGTGCCGTACAGCGCGTCATACAAAGAGCCCCAACGTGCGTTGGCAGCGTTCAGGGCATAGCGTGCGTTCAAAATAGGCACCACCAACTGGGGACCTGCCAATATCGCCAGCTCTGCATCGACATTTTGGGTGTTGGCTTTGGGGCTTTTGGGCTCGGGCACCAAGTAGCCAATCGACGACAAATGTTGGCGATAGGCCTTCATGGCTTTGGCATCAGCCAGCGGGCCGGGATGGGCGGTGTGCCACTTGTCCATGTCCAATTGAATGCGGTCCCGCTCGGCCAATAAGGCCAAGTTCACAGGCGCCAAGTCTTTCACGATGCCATCAAAGCCTGACCAAAAGGCCTGGCTTTTGACACCCACAGCAGGCAAGACTTGGTCCTCAATAAAGCGATAAAGCGGTGTGGCCACGTGAAGTCCGTGAATGGCAATGCGATCGGTCATAAAAAGCCTCAAATAAAAAAACAAAACAGGTCTCAGCTGAATTCAGCAGCTTGCAGGCAACAAGAAAACACTCACGCCTTGGATTAGCCTCACTTTATTCGATGTTTCATCATTCACAAATTAGGGAAATATCCTTTGACTTGTGACTTTTATGCAAAGATGGAGGTCATATGCGACAAAATTGGTCAAAATATTGTTCAACCTTGAAACCCCCGCATTGCCACACCTCCAATACAACATGCCATCAGACCGTGTATTAATCAGTGAAGTCGGCCCGCGCGATGGCCTCCAGTCGGTCAAGCAAACCATGGCCACTGCCCACAAATTACGGTGGATAGACGCTTTGGTCGCATCGGGACTGCAAGAAATCGAAGTCGCCTCCTTTGTGCCGGCTCACTTGCTTCCCCAAATGGCCGATGCTGCCCTGGTGGTTCAGCATGCACGCCAGTACCCGCATCTGACCGTGATGGCCTTGGTCCCCAACCGCAAAGGCGCTGAGGCGGCCCTCAAGGCTGGGGCACAAAAACTCACGATACCTGTTTCTGCCTCAGAAGCACACTCCATGGCCAATGTGCGCAAAACACGCGAAGCCATGGTGGAGGAAGTGCGCGCAATCGTTCAAATTCGCAATGAATTGGCACCGCATGTCAAAGTTGAAGCCGGTATTTCCACAGCATTTGGCTGCACCCTTCAGGGCCTTGTGGCCGAAGACGATGTCGTGAAACTGGCCGCTGCCGTCATTGAAGCGGGCGCTGATGAATCAGGCTTGTCCGACACCACAGGCATGGCCAACCCTGCGCAGGTCCGCCGTTTGTTCAAGCGCGTGTTTGCAGAGATTGGCAACAAAACGGGTGCGGCCCACATGCACAACACACGCGGCTTGGGTCTTGCCAATTGTTTGGCGGCTTACGATGTGGGCGTGCGCACCTTTGACAGTTCGATGGCCGGTTTAGGAGGCTGCCCCTATGCACCTGGCGCATCTGGCAATGTGGTCACAGAAGATTTGGTTTTCATGTTGGAAGCCATGGGCATTCAAACTGGGGTGAGCATTCCCAAATTGATTTTGGCCAGACAAGCTTTAAGCGATGGCTTGCCAGGTGAGCCGCTTTACGGCATGACACCCGAAGCGGGCCTGCCCAAAGGATGGGTGCATGTCTGAATCGAAACACATGCCCTATGAGGGCATTCGCGTGGTCGAATTTACCCACATGGTGATGGGCCCAACATGCGGCATGGTGCTGGCAGACTTGGGCGCAGAAGTGATCAAAGTTGAACCTATTGGTCATGGTCAAGAGGGCGACAACACCCGCAAACTGTTGGGCTCAGGCGCTGGTTTTTTCCCACTCTTCAATCGCAACAAAAAAAGCCTTGCGCTCGATTTGAAAACCCCAGAAGGCAAAGAAGCTGTCTTGCGTTTGATTGCTACCGCAGACATCGTCAGTGAAAACTTCAAACCAGGTACCATGCAAAAACTGGGCTTGGATTACGAGAGCTTGAAGAAGCTCAATCCGCGGCTCATTTACGTTTCACTCAAGGGTTTTTTGCCCGGCCCTTACGAGCACCGCACAGCCCTTGACGAGGTGGTGCAAATGATGGGCGGCTTGGCCTACATGACAGGCCGACGGGGCGACCCACTGCGTGCGGGTACCAGTGTGAACGACATCATGGGCGGCATGTTTGGCGCGATTGGCGCCATGGCAGCCTTGGCGCAACGCGCTCAAACGGGCGAAGGTCAAGAAGTGCAAAGCGCCCTGTTTGAAAACAACGTGTTTTTGGTGGCGCAGCACATGATGCAATACCAAGTCACAGGTAAAGCTGCGGCGCCCATGCCTGAACGAATTTCTGCGTGGGCCATCTACGATGTGTTTGTGGTGAAAGGGGACGAGCAAATATTTTTGGCGGTTGTGAGCGACACCGCATGGAAAATATTTTGCGAGGCCTTTGGCTACTCAGATTTGTTCAATGATCCTAAACTGACCAGCAACAATGATCGCGTGCTAGCGCGTGAATGGCTGCTGCCCATTTTGCGAGAACGTCTTCAAAATTTCTCTGCACAAGAACTGAGTGAAGTTTTTGAAAATAATTCACTGCCCTATGCGCCCATCACAGCGCCTCACGAATTGTTAGACGACCCTCATTTGCATGCCACAGGCGGCCTCGCGCCGATGACCTTGAACGATGGCCGAAGCATTCATACCGTCTTGTTGCCGCTGAGCATGGGCCAAGAGCGCTTGAAGGTCCGGCAACCTCCGCCCCATTTGGGTGAGCACAACGAGAGTTTGTTAAAGAGCTTGGGCTACACACCTGAAGAAATTCAAAAGCTCAGCCCACCCACTTAATATGGGAGAAAAATGAATGACGCCCTCTAATTTTGAATTGACCCAGCTCTTTGTGAAGCAGCGACGCGGCTTATTACAAAACTTCTCTGTCGTCGTACTGGGAGGCTTGTTCACAGTCATGGCTGTTGCTACGCAAGCTCAAACCCAATGGCCCGAAAAGCCAATTCGGTTCATCGTTCCTTTCACGCCCGGCGGCGGCACCGACACGGTCACACGACATCTTGCTGAGAAGATCACACAAGACACACAATGGTTTTTTTTAATCGACAACAAACCAGGGGCTGGGGGCAACATTGGCATGGACTTGGTGGCCAAAGCCAAGCCCGATGGACTCACGCTCGGGATGGGTCAAACCTCCAACCTAGCCATCAATCCTTCGGCCATGGCTAAGATGCCTTTCGATGCTCAAAAAGATTTTGTCCCGGTGGCCCTTGTGGCAGAAATTCCCATGGTCTTGGTGGTGCGCACTGATTCAGCTTGGAAAAATTTAGACGACTTGATCAGGTCTGCAAGGGCCAAGCCTGAGTCCGTCAAACAAGCCTTGGCCGGCACGGGCACAGTGGGCCATTTGGCAGGTGAAATGCTTTCTAAGAAAGCCAATTTCAAAGTCCTCAGCGTGCCCTACAAAGGCGCTGCACCGGCCATCACCGACTTACTGGGCGGACAGACCGACTACATGTTTTCAACGCCTCAATCTGTACTGGGCATGTTGCAAGGCGGCAAGTTGCGCGCATTAGCGGTCACCTCCACACAAAGACTCAAAGTTTTGCCGCAAGTTCCCACCGTGGCCGAGCAAGGTTACAAAGGTTTTGAAGCGGTTGATTGGAAGATGGTCGTGGCCCCCGCCAACACGCCAACACCCGTTTTAAGACGCCTCAATGCAGCGGCCGAGAAAGTTTTAAACAGCGCCAGCTTCATGGCTCAAATGGCCGCTGAAGGCAGCACACCCATCGGTGGCAATTTAGAAAAAATTGCGGCGTATCTAAAAGCAGAGCAATCTGAGTGGGGTGACTTGATTCGGGAAGCCGGAATCAAGTTTGACTGATGGACAAGCTCAAAGTTTTTGAATCATTTGTATCGGTTGCCACCCGTGGCAGCTTGAGTGCAGCGGCGCGTGCAGAAGGCGTGGCCCCCGCCATCATTGGCAGACGGCTCGATGCTTTGGAATCACACTTGGGTGTGAAGCTCTTGTTGCGAACCACCAGACGCATCAGCTTGACGCATGAAGGCAGTGCGTTTTTAGAGAATTGCCAACGCCTTTTAAGCGATGTGGCGAATGCTGAAGACAGCGTTTCAGCGGGCGGCCTCAAAGCCAGCGGCCATTTGCGAATTACCGCACCCGCAGGTTTTGGACGAAGGCATGTGGCGCCGCTTGCACCTTTGTTTCATGCGCAAAATCCAGACGTCAAAATTTCGCTCAACCTAAGCGACCGAGTGATTGACTTGGCCGGCGAAGGCTTCGACTTTGCGGTGCGCGTGGGCGACCTGCCAGACTCATCCTTGGTCAGCGTGCGCTTGGCCGACAATCGGCGCATGTGTGTGGCCACGCCAGCCTATTTGGCAAAACATGGCACCCCCAAAATCCCTTCCGATTTACTCCAGCACAACTGCCTTACGTTGTCTAGCGATGCCTCCCAAACACGCGGATGGGCCTTCAAAGTGCCGCCCTCAGACCAGGCTGAAGGCCCCGAAGTCACCTACCTGCGACCGCACGGCCCTCTAGATTGCTCTGACGGCCAAGTTTTGCACGGCTGGTGTCTGGCGAGCATGGGCATCGCTTGGCGAAGCACTTGGGAGGTAGAAAATGACATCCGATCGGGTCAACTGGTCGAGGTGTTGGCCGATTTTGCGGCCCCGCCCAACGGCATTTACGGTGTTTTTCCTCAAAGAAAGCACTTACCCCTGCGTTTGCGCCTTTGGATCGACTTTTTAAAGCATCACTACAGCTTGCCCGCAACTTGGCAAAGCGCCCCGTAAAATCGGGGCATGCTCTTAGCCAAACAAGAATTACTGTCGGCCCTTGCCGCCGAACTCGAACGCCTGCATTCTGGTGCCGGTGCCAAAGCCATTTTTGAATCGCCCAAGGTAGCCGCCCATGGCGATCTGGCCTGCACGGCTGCCATGCACTTGGCCAAGCCCTTGGGTCAAAACCCCAGACAAGTGGGCGAAGCGCTGCGCACCGCACTCATGGCCACGCCTGCTTTCATCCAATGGGTAGAGAGCATTGACATTGCAGGGCCTGGCTTTTTAAACCTCAAGCTCAAACCCAGTGCCAAACAAGCGGTCATCCCAGAAGTTCTGCATGCTGCTTCCTGCTTTGGCAAGCAAGCTGAGCGCAACGAAAAAGTGTTGGTGGAATTTGTGTCCGCCAATCCAACAGGGCCACTGCATGTGGGCCATGGCAGACAAGCCGCATTGGGCGATGCCATTTGCAATTTGTTTGCGACGCAAGGTTGGTCCGTGTACCGCGAGTTTTATTACAACGATGCGGGCGTGCAGATCAACACCTTGGCCACTTCAACCCAATTGCGCGCGCAAGGCTTCAAGCCGGGTGATGCAGAGTGGCCCAGTGGCGAAAACGCAGCGGCCTACAACGGCGAATACATCCTAGACATTGCGCAAGATTTCTTGGCAAAGAAAACCGTCAAGTCTGACGACCGTGAATTCACGGGCAGTGGCGACCTGAACGATTTGAATGGCATGCGCGAATTTGCCGTAGCCTATTTGCGCCACGAGCAAGACCTGGACTTGAAAGCCTTCGACGTCAAGTTTGACAACTACTACCTTGAGTCAAGCCTCTACACCAGTGGCCGCGTTGACGCTGCTGTAAAGAAACTGCAAGAAGCAGGCAAGACCTACGAGCAAGATGGCGCGCTCTGGCTCAAGTCCACCGACTATGGTGACGACAAAGACCGCGTCATGCGCAAAGGCGATGGCACCTACACCTACTTTGTGCCCGATGTGGCGTACCACATTGCCAAATGGGAACGCAGCTTTACCAAGGTTGTCAACATTCAAGGCACCGACCACCACGGCACCATTGCACGCGTGCGCGCTGGCTTGCAAGCCGCTGGCGCTGGCATTCCAGAGGGCTACCCCGACTACGTGTTGCACACCATGGTGCGCGTGATGCGCGGCGGCGTGGAAGTGAAAATTTCTAAGCGCGCTGGCAGTTATGTGACGCTGCGCGATCTCATTGAGTGGACCAGCAAAGATGCTGTGCGCTTCTTTTTGCTCAGCCGCAAGCCCGACACCGAATACGTATTCGACATTGATTTGGCTTTGGCCAAAAACAACGACAACCCGGTGTATTACGTGCAATATGCGCACGCGCGAATTTGTTCCATTTTGCGAACTTGGGGTGGCGATGTGGCCAGCTTGGCCAAAGTCGATTTGTCTAATTTAGACAACCCAAAAGCTCAGGCCCTCATGTTGCTGTTGGCCAAATACCCTGCCATGCTGACCGACGCAGCGCAAGACTTTGCGCCGCACGACGTGACGTTTTACTTGCGCGACTTGGCCGCCAGCTACCACAGCTACTACGATGCAGAGCGCATTTTGGTGGAAGAAGAACCCCTCAAACTGGCGCGCTTGGCCTTGGTTGCAGCCTGCGCACAAGTCTTGCAAAATGGCTTGAAAATATTGGGTGTGTCCGCACCTGAGCAGATGTAATTCAGACGGCTTTTTTTTCGATATGACTTTCAGAGCACTTCACAACATGTCCCACTTCAACATCCAAAGCCAACGCGGTGGCACCTTGCTGGGCTTTGTTCTAGGCTTGGTCATTGGCCTCATCATTGCCCTCGGTGTCGCCATGTACGTCACCAAAGTACCCATGCCATTTAGCAACAAGAACTTGTCACGTTCAGCTGATCAAGATGCGGTTGAAGCAGAAAAAAACAAAGACTGGAATCCAAACGGGGCGATACAAAGCAAAACCGTCACACCAGAAGTACCGGCAGACACTGCGACTGCCAATCCTGCTGCGGCCACCGCAGGCGTACCCAATCCTGGTGCCGGCGCACCCGCACCTGCAGTGACGGCTGATCCCTTGGCAGATTTGGCCAAGAAACAAAATCCGAACGCAGCGCCAGCAGCATCCGCTCGTGCAGCACCTGCGCCTGCCGCGTCTGCACCTGCGCCTGCCGCGTCTGCACCACCCCCTGCGGCCACACCCCAGCCCGCTAACAAAGCGCCAGCCACCAACGATCCTTTCACCTATTTTGTTCAAGCAGGTGCCTTTAAATCTGCAGCTGACGCAGACGCCCAAAAAGCCAAACTGTCCATGATGGGCATTGAAGCCAAGGTCAGTGAACGTGAGCAAGCTGGGCGCGCTATCTTTAGGGTGAGAAGCGGCCCATTTGATGACAAAGATCAAGCAGAAAAAATCAAAGCACGTTTAGATGCCAATGGCATGGATGCCGCCTTGGTTCGCGTCCAACGCTAAACTTAAGCAAACCCTTTTTAATCAGGAGCACGATATGAAACGCCGTGAATTTTCTTTAGCCAGCTTAAGCACCGCTGCAGCCCTTGGCGGCTTAAGTTTGAACAACACAGCTTTCGCGCAAGGCCCCGCCAAGTTTGTCGCAGGCAAGGATTACACCAAGTTGGACCGCGCCGTGCCCACCGAAACTGAAGCCGGCAAAATTGAAGTGATTGAATTCTTTTGGTACAGCTGCTCTCACTGCAACGGCTTCGAACCCGCTTTTGCACAATGGGTGAAAAATGCACCCAAAGATTTGGTGGTGCGCCGAGTACCCGTCGCTTTCAGAGAAGACTTCGCACCCCAGCAACGCTTGTATTTCTCCTTAGAAGCCATGGGCTTGTTAGAAAAAATACATGGCAAAGTGTTCCAAGCCATTCATGTCGAACGTTTGACATTGAACACCGATGCCAGTATTTTGGCGTGGGTCGAAAAGCAAGGTGTTGATAAAAATAAATTTGCCGACACAGCCAAATCATTTGGCGTGGCCAGCAAACTCAAGCGCGCCGTTCAATTGCAAAATGATTTCAAGATTGAAGGTGTTCCTTCATTGGGAGTCGCAGGTAAGTACTACATCGATGGCACATTGGCCGGCAACATGGACCGTGCACTTCAAGTCACAGACTCTTTGTTGGCCCTAGTTCGACAAGGCCGCGCCTGATTCAAAGCGGGTGTTGCGCATCAGCCCACTTCGGTGGGCTTTTTTTTGCGATTTTTCTTCCAAACAGGTGTGCATCCCCTCTGAACACCTACAATCAAGCAAGATTCGCGCCTTTATGAAACTCAAGTTCATCACATTGCTCTTCACCCTAGCCGCCATTGCGGCTCAGAGTGCTTTCGCCGAAAAAGCAGACAAAGACAAACCCATGAACGTTGAGGCCGATTCACTCAGGCACGACGACCCAAAACAACTCACCACCTTCACCGGCAAAGTGATCATGACCAAGGGCACCCTGGTTCTGAAAGCAGCACGCATGGAGGTCAAACAAGACAGCCAAGGCAACCAAGTGGCCACTTTGTCGGCCGAGCCGGGCGAGCGTGTTTTCTTTCGCCAAAAACGCGAAGGTTTCGACGAGTTCACAGAGGGAGAAGCAGAAGCGGTTGTTTACAACAGCCAGGCCGATACCCTGACACTCACCCAACGCGCTGAACTGCGCTTGCTGCGCGGCCAAGTGGTGGCTGACCGCATTCAAGGCCAACAAATTTTGGTCAACAACACCACCGAAGTTTTCTCGGTCGATGGCAAAACCGGCCTGCCAGGCAACACTTCTGGTAGCCAACGCGTCAAGGCCACCATCACACCACGTCCTAAAACCAATGAATTAACCCCGCCCGTTGCTGGGCCTGTTTTGAAACCGAGCACACGCACCGGTGCAGACAAGCCATGAGCGCCCACACCGCCATCAGCCACCTTGAAGCGCGCCATTTGCAAAAGTCTTACGGTAGCCGCCAAGTGGTCTTTGACGTATCGGTCAAAGTTGAAAAAGGTGAAGTCGTAGGTTTGTTAGGGCCCAATGGTGCCGGCAAAACCACCTCCTTCTACATGATTGTCGGTTTGGTGCGCACCGATGGCGGGCAAATTCTGATGGATGGTGAAGACGTTACGCGCATGCCTATTCACCGCCGCGCTCGCATGGGGCTCTCCTATTTGCCACAAGAAGCTTCCATTTTCAGAAAACTCACCGTGGCAGAAAATGTGCGCGCTGTGTTGGAGTTGCAACTGAACGAAGATGGCAAGCCTTTAAACAATGCAGAAATCAGCGCTCGCTTGCAAGCGCTCCTCAAAGATTTGCGTGTTGACCATTTGCACGACTCGCCTTCATTGGCGCTGTCGGGCGGCGAACGCAGGCGTGTCGAAATTGCACGCGCCTTGGCCACAGACCCTCGCTTTATTTTGCTAGACGAGCCTTTTGCAGGTATTGATCCCATTGCCGTCATTGAAATTCAGCGCATCATTGCCTTCTTGAAAGAGCGCGGCATTGGCGTACTGATCACCGATCACAACGTGCGCGAAACATTGGGCATTTGCGATCACGCCTACATCATCAGTGAGGGGCGCGTGTTGGCGCAAGGCACCCCGCAGGACATCGTCAACAACGCCGACGTACGCCGTGTGTACCTCGGCGAACACTTCCGAATGTGATGGAGGGACCATGAAGCAAAGCCTTTCACTTCGGATGTCCCAGCACTTGGCGCTCACGCCACAGTTGCAACAATCCATTCGGCTGCTTCAACTCTCTACCCTAGAGCTCAGCCAAGAAGTTGAGCAAATGCTCGACGAAAATCCTTTCCTTGAACGCAACACCGACGAAGCACCGCAAGAAGATTACGGATTGCCCGAAGCCGATGCCCGCGTGAGCTTGGGCGACCGTGTGTCAGAAGCCGCCAGCGACGCAGGCTCCGACTCGCGCGATGCCGCAGGCGAATCCACCGCATCGGTCACCAGCGACGAAGCTGTGACCGATGTGGCCGACAGCTGGGATGGCGACGGCAGCGTCGACATGGCGCCCGACGACAGCGAGTGGGGCACAGATGCCGGCGCTCGCAAAAACAACACCAACAATGACTCTGAGGGTGCTGACGCCATTGAGTTGGCTCGCGGTTTAGGCTCTCTCACAGACTATTTGCACCGACAAGCTTTGTCGATGCGCTTGTCTGAAATTGACCGTGCAGCCCTTCGCTTTTTAATTGAGTCATTGAACGATGACGGCTATTTAGAAGACAGCCTAGAGTCCTTGGCGCAAGGCTTGGCCGGCACCGACGACATCGAACAACTTGAAGAACTGGTGCACCGCTTCACAATGGCATTGAGTTTGTTGCAATCGCTCGAGCCTGTGGGCATAGGTGCTCGCGATTTGGGTGAGTGCATGCGCATACAACTCAAAGCCATCATGAAGGACGAGCCCGACAATGAAGTAGCGCCAGTTGCTTTGAAAATTTGCGCACTGCCTTTGGAGTTATTGGCCAAACGTGACTACAAACGATTGGCAGTTCAGTGCGGCGAAGACGAAGCCCTTGTCAAACTGGCACTCACCTTCATCACGCGCTTAGAACCCAAACCAGGCCGACCCTTTGCCAATGCAGAACAACATGTCATCGTGCCCGATGTGTTGGTCATTGGCACACGCAAAGGCGGTGAGCCGCACTTTAGAGTGCAACTCAATCCTGATGTGATGCCCAAATTGCGCGTTCACGATATTTATGCCAACGCATTGCGCGGTGGCAAAGGCGAAGGCCATTTGGGCTTGCAACAGCGTCTGCAAGAAGCGCGTTGGTTCATTAAAAACATTCAGCAGCGCTTTGACACCATTTTGCGCGTGTCTACGGCCATTGTGGAGCGCCAGCGCAACTTCTTCATTCATGGCGAACTGGCCATGCGGCCCTTGGTGCTGCGCGAAATTGCAGATGAGTTGGGCCTGCACGAGTCCACCATCAGTCGAGTCACCACGGCCAAGTACATGACCACGCCCATGGGCACCTTCGAGCTGAAGTTTTTCTTTGGTTCAGGCTTGGGCACCGACAGCGGCAGCGCAGCTTCAAGCACCGCGGTGCGCGCCCTCATCAAACAATTGGTGGCGGCCGAAAACCCCAACAAACCCCTGTCAGACAACCAACTGTCTGAAATGCTCAAAGAACAAGGCATCGATTGCGCTCGGCGCACCGTGGCCAAATACCGCGAGGCGCTCAAAATTGCGCCCGCTAACTTGCGTAAAACTCTGTGAATTCGCTTCAACTCTTTATGCCTTGCGCCGCCGGCGTTGAAGGCTTGCTGGCCGACGAGATCCATCAACTCACAGGGCTCACAGGCAACGATTTGCTCACGGGTCGCGGTGGCGTGATGGCCAACGCCTCATGGCGCGATGCATTGCGCCTCAACTTGCACAGCCGACTCACGCAGCGTGTGCTCATTCAGCTGTCGCAAACTTTTTACCGCAATGAAAAAGATTTGTACGACGCTGCCTTTGCTGTGGCGTGGGAAATTTGGTTCACCACCAAGCAAACCTTCAAAATTGAAATCACAGCGCAGCACAGCCCGCTCACCAGCCTGAATTTTGCAGCCCTCAAAATCAAAGACGCCGTGGCCGACCGCTTTCGCGACAAACGCGGCGAACGTCCCGACGTCAACACGCAGTGGCCTGACGTGCGAATTTATGTGCACCTCACCACCGACAGCTGCACGCTTTACATGGACACCTCGGGCGAGCCCTTGTTCAAGCGCGGTTGGCGCGAAGACAAAGGCGATGCGCCTCTCAAAGAAACCTTGGCCGCCGCCATGCTGGCCGCCAACGGCTGGGATGCGCACACGCCTTTGTACGATCCTTGCTGCGGCAGTGGCACCATCGCCATTGAAGCTGCACAAATTGCGTGCGGCATTGCGCCCGGTATTTTGCGACGTTTTGGGTTTGAAAAATTATTGCCCTTCCAACCACACGTTTGGCAGGCGCTTCAAGAAGATGCGCGCGCACAAGAGCACGAGCCCACTGCAGAAATTCATGCGTCTGATGTTGCCTTTCGGATGGTTGACTTCACACAACGCAACGCTGAACGCGCAGGCGTTGGCCAAGTGGTGCAGGCGCGCGGCGGCGATGCACTTCAGCGCATGCCACCTTGCGAAACACCCGGACTCATGTTGCTCAACCCGCCTTATGGCGAACGCATTGCAGCAGCGGGTGTGGCGGGCGTATCTAGCAGAGACAGAAACCGTGAAGACCCTGGCCTTGGCCGGACGCGTGATAGCGTTGATTTAAGCCGAGCACGCGAAGTTGCCGAAGGCGACGACGGGGGCGAGTTCTTCTCGCAACTGGCCTCGCATTGGAAAAAGAATTACAACGGCTGGACCGCTTGGATGCTCACACCTGATCTCAAGCTGCCTACCAAAATGCGTCTTAAAGAATCGCGCCGTGTGCCCATGTGGAATGGCCCCATTGAATGCCGCATGTTTCGCTTCGACCTCATGAAGGGTTCGGTGCGTGACAAGCTCTGAGGTTCAAGCTAAGCCCAGTACGCAAGCTTGGGTCATTGACACTAACATCGTGCTTGATCTTTGGCTGTTTGAAGATCCCGCCACCATCCCCTTGCGCGCTGCGCTGCAAAGCGGCGCTATTTCTCATTTGGCAACCGCCAGCATGCGCGACGAGTTAGAGCGGGTGTTGGCGTATCCGCACCTTGTTAAGCGCATGGCCAAGTCCAACATTCAAGCGCAAGATATTTTGAGCCGCTTTGACGAATACCTATTGGCAGCAGAGCCTGCAGCCAAAGTGGCCTGCACCTGCAAAGATCCTGACGATCAAAAATTCATCGACTTGGCGGTAGCCAATGCGGTGCCCTTGCTCAGCAAAGACAAGGCCATTCTTTGTATGAAAAAACGTTTGTTTCAATCGGGCGTGGTGTTGAACCCTTCCGAGATACCTGCCCTTTAAACACTGGAACACATCATGACCAGCCTGCAACCCGAAGACTTTGACGCCCTAGACGACATCTTGGATGACCTGCGCACACGCTACGAAGAAACACCGCAGTGGGAGTTTTGCGAAGGCTTCATGGTGGCGCTCATTTGTTGCCGACGTACTATGCCAGAAGCAGAATGGTTACCCGTCTTGTTGGGGCTTGAAGACGATGAAGGCGGCGCAGGCTTTTCTGATGAAGCTCAGAAAGTTAAATTCTTAAGTTTGTGGCAACAGCGTTTCGATGAAGTCAAACAATCTTTAGACACCGAAATCAAAGCCCTCGACGAAGACAGCGCCTACGCGCCTGAGGTGATGGACGTGCGCGGCGCCATTGCCAGCCTGTCACCTGAAGAGCGTGCAGAAATTGCAAACGAAGAAATTCCAGCCTTTGCGCAGGTCTGGGCCTTGGGCTTCATGTTCGTTGTTGAGAACTGGCCCGATGAATGGACCGCACCGAAAGACAAAGAATCTGCACAGTGGCACGACACCGCACTAGAGGCCATCGTGGCACTGACGGAAGATGATACAGACGAACCGACTCTGTCTGCCCTGAGTGAAGACGGCCCCTTAAGTGTCAGTGAGTCTCGCCTCAACGTGTATGGCGAAGCCCTGTGGGCGGTCTATGATTTGCGAGAAATTTGGCGCAGCATAGGACCCCGTGTTGTACAGGTGATCAAAGAGGCGACGCCTGGGCGCAACGATGTTTGCGGCTGCGGTAGCGGCAAGAAATACAAAAAGTGTTGTGGTGCCAACTAAGGCACATGGTTTAAACCATGAAAGTGCGCAGGCTTTGGGCGGTGAGGTCTGGCAGCTCTTCTGGAATGAAGTGACCTGAAGGCACAACATGGCCTGAGACAAGGCCTGCGCATTGCGCTTGCCAAAGCTCCAGGGGTTTGAACATTTTGTGTACGACACCCCGGTCACCCCACAGCACCATTGAATCGCACTTAATCTTGTCACCCTTCGCACGACTTTCCTTGTCGTGATCCAAATCAATGCCCGCACTGGCTCGGTAATCTTCACAAGCGGTATGCACTGCAGGCATCAAATCACCGAGCTGATCTGGCTGCAAGTTCATGCTGCGCTCGTACTCGGCCATGGCTTCGGGCTCAATGAAAGAAGTGCCGTGCGAGCCCCAGCCACCTAGCTTGGCATGCAAGTAGTGCAACACATTGCCAGCAATCATTTTTTCGGGCAAAGGGCTGGGTTGAATGAGATGAAACCAGTGATAGTAGGCCCGTGCAAAATCCATGTCAGTTCGGTTGTACATGTCGAGTGTGGGTGCTATGTCAAGCACGCACAACTTCAATACGCGCAATGGAAAATCAAGCGCTAGGCGGTGCGCAACACGCCCACCCCTGTCGTGGCCACACAAAAAGAAAGTGTCCACATTGAGCTGGTCAAGCAAGCCCACCACATCTTGCGCCATGGCGTGTTTGCTGTAGTTGCTGTGGTCGGGCAAGCCAGGCGCATGAGACGAGTCGCCATAGCCACGCAAATCGGGCAATACCAATCTGTAGTCATCTTTGAGGGCTTGCGCCACGCGGTGCCACATGACATGTGTTTGCGGAAAACCGTGCAACAAGACCAATACGGGCTTGTCCATTTGATTCAACCAATTGGCAGATAGGCGCGAGCACACCACCACACCGTTCACATTGAACTGTCTTTTCTCAAAACCATCAAACCAAGAACCAGATGATTCTGAAGGAGGTGCGTCGATGGTGCTCATGTTGGTATTTTGAAGCTTTGCATGCAAATTGACAATCTCTGGCTTAAGCCAAGGGTGCAACACCCACTACTTTGGCATGCAAAACAAACGTGATGACAGCCCACAAAGCCATGCCACCAAACAAGGTGATGAGGGTTGCAAGCAAATTGGGCTTGGCGGGTGCGTCTTCAGGCAGCAAAGCCGAGCTCTCACCCGCGTTCAATTCTAAATTCGAATCAGAGCTTTGAACTTGCACCCGATCACGTGCCCGGGCGGACTTGAAATTCAAAACTGCCCAAATTAAAAAAACACCGAACAGAAGCACATCGGCCAAATTACCGTTGGCCAACAAATGTGACAAGGCCCACACCTTAACGGACAACACCATCGGATGCCCCATTCGAATTTTGAGATGATTGCGAGGAATGTAGGCCGCCACCATCAAAATGCTAGAGAACAACATCAAGAGCAAACTAATGTGCCGAGTGGCTGTAGGCGGATTCCACACCACCACCGTTTGCAAACGAGCTTCGCCGTAGCCCACGACCAAAAGGTAGAGCCCAAGCAAGGAGATCAGTGCGTGAACACCTTTGAATGCTTTCTCACCCAAGGCTTCCATTTTTTGAGTTCGCCAGTCATCGGCCACGATGCGGACAGAGTGCGCACCCAAAAACAAAATCAAGCCCAAAATCAATTCAGTCATATAAAGTCCTTTGTGCCGTTTGATTTAGCATTGTCTAAGAATCCAAAGCCATCAGTTGCTGCTGGAGAATTGGCTTTTGTACCTTGCCCAAAGCACTTTTGGGCAATTCCTCTCTGAAAACAACTCGCCGTGGCAATTTAAAGCGTGCAATCTTGGCTTCTAAATGCGCCTTGACTGCCGTTTCTGATAGCTGACGGCCCTCAGCGTTAAGCGCACGCACCAATGCCAAGACGGGCACTTCTCCCCAACGCTCGTCCGGCAATCCAACCACTGCGCATTCTAAAAGCCCCGGGAAAGTTGCCAAAGCATTTTCAATTTCTGCGGGGTAAATATTTTCGCCACCAGAGATGATCATGTCCTTGTTGCGACCCACAATTTGCAGACACCCATTGGCATCTAAATACCCCATATCTCCGGTATGGAACCACCCGTCTTTCAAACTCTCGCCTGCAGCCTGGCTTGCTGCCAGCCAATAACCGCGCATGACATTGGCGCCGCGCACGCACACTTCACCTGTCACGCCTGACTTGACGGCTTGTTCTTCAGAATCTCTTATTTGAAGTTCCAAATTGGCATGCGGCCACCCTGCAAAACCAATTCTTTGAACTGCATCCTGAAACTTCAAGATCACACTCACTGGGCCTGTTTCGGTGGTGCCGTAAATTTGGCCAACTGGCACACCGCGCTGATGAAATTTTTCTAAATACGCTTCAGGCAATGTCGACGAACCCGCCATGATGCCGCGCAAACTTTGCAAATCAACACTTGGCCATTCTGCATGATCCAATACGGCACGCATCGTAGCCGGCACCAAAAGAGACAGCGTAGGACGCTGTACAAGCTCACCTTGCGAAACACTTTTTAGCCACGCCGACGCATCAAACCGTGGCTGCAAATGAACGGACACGCCGGCCAGCAAGGCTGGAAGGGTTTGGATACAAAGTCCACCCACATGAAACATGGGCAAAGTCGACAACACAATGTCTATCGGTTTGAATGCGTGGGCCTCATCACTGGCTTTGGCATTGGCCAGCAAACCTGCTTGTGTGTGAACTGCGCCCTTTGGCAGACCCGTGGTGCCAGACGTGTAAACCAACAACACATCAGCGCAATCATCTACGGCAGGCAATGCCAGGTTTTTTGCCGAGGCGGTTTCAATTAAGCTTTCCAAATGACAGCTTTGTGGGACGTCAATCGCCAAACTCGCAACAGCATTGGCATGCAATTCATCGTGAATCAGGATACTTGGCTTGGCATCTTGAAGCACCATTTTCAGCTCCACCACCGCCAGCCTAAAATTAAGCGGCATGAAGATCAAGCCCAAACGTGCGCAAGCCACCAACGTGACCAACTGCAATTCGTGATTTAAACCAAGCCACGCCACACGTTGACCCGACTTCAAGCCATGTGTCATTTGAAGGTGTCCTGTCACGCGCTCTACGCGACGCCAAAATTTGGCAAAATCAAAGTCCTCCGTTTGACCTGGCATACCAAATCGAATGGCCAACTTTTTAGGCTGAATCTGAGCCAGCTCCCAAAATCGTTGAGCTAATTTGGAGCCCTCGCTCATTCGTCTTTCTCACCTGCTTCATACAGCGTTTCACGGCCTAAGCGGTCAAGACACAACTCAGCCGTCCAAGGCAACATGAGCGAGCCACAACGGGCATCGCGGTACAAGCGCTCTAGCGGCAATGACTTGAGCATCGACTGCCCACCACAGGTTCGAATGGCCAAGCGGGCAATGTCTTGGGCATTTTCCATGATGGTGTACTGCGCTGCATAGGCACGCAGACGAGACGATTTGGGAGGATCAATTTTGGCGTCCTCTATGGCACGCAAAAACAAATTGCGAGTCTGCTCCAACTTGACAAACATCTCGGCCACGGCAATTTGTTTGGTGGCAAACTGGCGGCGCTTTACAGGACCCGTGCCAGGAATTTCGCCGCGCAAATAAGCCACCGTGAAGTCATAGGCCGCCTGTGCAATGCCCATGTAGGTGGGCGACAGTGTTATGAACATGTGCGGCCAACGGCTGGCTGCTTGAAAATAAATACCTTGTGGCATGAGCGCTGAATCATCAGATACAAACACATCTTTGAAAATCAAATTGCGTGACACTGTGGCGCGCATGCCCAAAGGATCCCAATCGCCTTCAATCGTTAAACCTGGCGCATTCCGGGGCACTGCCAAATACAGTGTGTCGCGTCGCGACAAATCGGCGTCTGGTTTTTTCTCTGTGCACAGCACACCAAAGAAGTCTGCAGCATCTGACAAAGATGCAAAAATCTTTTTGCCATTGATGCACCAACCGCCCTCCACCTTGACAGCTTGCGTGCCAAAGGCTTGCGCGCCTGCTGCCGACGCACCGCCTTCAGAAAACGGCTGTGCATAAATAACGCCATTGTTAACCACACGCGCAAAGTGCGCCTTTTGATGGACTCGGTGCAAAGCACGTTGCTCGGGGGTCATGTCTAAATTGTCAGACAGCAAACCACTCCACATCATGGTGCACACGTGCATATTAAAAGTGAGCGCTGTAGCCCCACACCAACGGCCAATTTCTGCCGACACCATGGCATAGGTGGCGTAGTCTGCGCCTTGCCCGCCATGCGCCTCGGGCACGCAAAGCGCAAGCAAGCCGGCTTCCTTCATGTCCTTGTAGTTCTCAAATGGAAACTGCGCGTCTCGATCTAACTGTGCAGCACGAGGGGCAAATTTGTTTTTCCCCAAATCATGTGCCAAGGACATGAGGCGTTTTTGTTTGTCGGTGAGCGGATAGTCATCGCCGCAGATCGGCATATAAGGCTTTTCAGCCACAGGGGTCGTCATAGAAACATCCTCAACTCAAAAATGGCGGCGTAAATAATTCAAAACAGCTTCATGAAAAGGTGCTTCTTGCTCAAAACCCATCAGATGCCCCACACCAGAAATACATTCATACTCAGCCGCTACAATTTTTTGAGCCATGCGTCTCAACACTTCGGGGGGCGCCGTTTTGTCATGCTCCCCAGCCAAGCACAAAGTGGGCACCGTGATGGTGGGCAGTGTTGCACGCTGCTCAAACTTCACCAAGGCTTGTATGGCTGCGCGGTATGTGTTGGGTGGCACAGCCGACATGCAGCCATGTGCCAAAGCCAAGCCTGGCGGATACTGCTCAAGCCCAGCACCTTCAGGCAATGCTTGCGGGCCCACCATGCTGGGAATTAATCGATCGGCCACTTGCACCATCGATTGACCTGCATCCAAAAGCGCCAATCGCTGCGCCACAAATTGCTTCTGGAAATCACCGTCTTGATGCCCAAATGCAGGACTGCTGGCGGCAATGACCATTCCCGCTATGCGCGACGGGCAATGGGTCCAAGCTTGCAATGCCACCATACCGCCCATGCTGTGCCCAACCAATACGGCTTGCTTCACTTTCGCGGCATCTAACAGGGCTTCTAGCGATGCTGCCAAGCTTTCAAAACTCAGCGTGCCGTCTAAATGGCTATCGCCATAACCCGGCATGTCCCAAGCCAAGGCTCTGAAACCTTGCTCAGAAAAATAATTGACAGACGATTGAAACCCTTTTTTGCCGCCGCCAATACCATGCAAAAACACCAAAGTAGTTTTGGCGCTGTGTGGCCCTGCTTCAATGTAAGCTGGCGTTGATGCACTCATGAAGCGACGCTTTCAAACACACCCTTGACCAACTCACCCGCTTGAACCACAAACTGCCCATCCAAAGCGATGCTGCAATTGCGCATAGGCAAATCAAAGTGGCCTAGGGTGTGACGGCCTGCCACTTCATTGGCGCCTGTGGAGTACAAGAAATTGCCTGCAAAGGCTCGCAGTTCTGTGCCATTGCAATCGCGCTTGTCATAAAAAGTCATGGCATCCCACCTTGCTGCAGGGTTTAAACCAAAACCTACGTGCGACACAGCACACGCATCGCGATGACCTTCTTTGTCAATCCAGGCTTGGTAGTAAGAGCGCATCATGTCGACATCCACCCCCTCGCCTTCAATGCGCGTGATGGTGTCGTTTTCTATGGTGAGGTGAATGGTGTCACGCACATAACGCTTGAAAGTCAAATTGACATCGCCGGGCGCCATCACCAGGGTGCCGTTCACACTACCTGCAGCGGGAAACGCCAATGCTAAACCTCCAGGCCAGTGCGACACCATGCCAGGCTTGCTACAAAAACCCCAAACGCCACCCACCACAGCCGATTTCAACTGAATGTTCAAATCTGTACCCGCCTTTGAAGTGACATGCATGTGCTGCGCGCTGCGCAGTTTTTTCATAGCATTGCGCACCACACCTTCAAGCGCAGGATTGGGTACGGTGCGTTCCAAGATTTCAGGGTGCTCGTTGGAAATCATGAACAAGCGAGGCACCACGCCATCGGCACCTTTCAAGATTGTGGGTAATTCAGGCGCATGCAACATGCCCTCTACCGTGCAATCAATGATCAAATGAGTGCGCTGCAATGCGGCCACAACGGGCGCCAAATTTTGAATGACATCGGTAGCACCTGTCGATCTGATGGGCGCAGGTGCGCTTAATGCCGGCGTCGGTAAACACACTTCGAACACTTTGGCGCCCATTTGTTGCAAGGCAAGCCTGGCCAGATCAACATTGACGCGCCTAGACTGGCTTTCAGTCAACAAGGCGACCACTTCGTTTGGCTGCACTTTGCACAATGCAAAAGTACGCTCAAAAGCAAGCAACCAACGGTGTTCAATTTGCTCAATTAGCATCTCTACTCCTTGCGATACCAGCCCTATGAGAAGATGGGCTCCAAATTATTCAAGCAAGTTTATATGAAATTTCATACAATTACCTAATGAATTCCCCTAGTACACCCCTCGATACACAGCACTTCAAGCAAGCTCTTTCGCGCTTTCCCACAGGAGTCTCGATCATTACTACCCATCAATTGGGCGATGCCAATCCAGCAGATTGGGGGCATCAGTTTGTAGGGCTGACTGCCAGTTCCTTCAACAGCGTCTCGCTCACGCCACCGCTTATCGTCTGGAGTTTGGGTTTGAAATCAAGGACCTTGCCTTCTTTTCAAAGGACTTCGCACTATGTGATCAATGTTTTAAGTGATCAACAGATGGCGCTTTGCCAGCAATTTGCATATGGCCAAGGCGACCGCTTCAATGGCGTAGAGTTTGAAACAGGCGCTTCAGGCTTGCCTATTTTGAAAGGTGCTTTGTCTTGGTTCGAATGCCGCAACCGAAGCCAATACCCCGAAGGCGATCACATCATTTTCATTGGTGAAGTTGAGGCATGTGGCTTTGCACAAGGTACGCCCTTGGTTCATCAGCAAGGTGGGTTTTTTGAGGTTGGCCCAGTCAAAGTATAAGTACCATGGCAGAGAAAGAGTTTGTCGACAGTTACTTGCCCTATCTATTGGCAAGAGCCAGCTTTAGCATCTCAAGTGAATTTCATGCACAAGTAGAAGCGGCTGGATTCACTGTTTCTGAGTGGCGCATTTTGGCTTCTTTGTCTGGCGTGAAGCAACGCACAGTGGGCGAGTTAGCCGACATTGTTTTGGCAAAGCAACCGACTGTGACCAAAATGGTTTTGCGCTTGGTCGATCAAGGCTTGGTGATGCGCACTGCATGTACCCAAGACAAGCGGCAAGCTTGGGTAAGCCTCACGCTTAAAGGGAAAAAACGAGTTACGCCGCTTTTGAAGAAAGCTGCTCTTCACGAAAAGAGCGTATTGAGCGCATTAGGCGAACCACAAAGTCAAGTGCTGAAATCAATTTTGCAAAAGTTGTTCAAGCAGTCAAATTGAATTTCAAAAGTAAGCCAGTGAAAGCCTAACTTTTGAATTTACAGAGTGTATCTTTGCATGATACAGTAAAGATTTAAGTAAGGGTTCAAATGCATAATCCACCACATCCTGGCGAAAGTCTCTTAGAAGATGTGCTACCAGCACTAGGCCTCACTGTTACCAGCGCTGCAGATCAACTTGGCGTATCGCGTGTGCAATTGTCGCGCGTTCTTCATGGTCACTCGCCTATTACGCCTCAATTGGCTTTAAGGTTAGAGAAATGGTTACAAGGTACCAGTGCGGAAGTTTGGCTTAATTTGCAGTTAGCGCATGACATTTGGCACGCTAGAAAAAACAAGCCCATCAAGTTCGTCAGGCCCGCAAAAATTCCCAGCCATTTAAAGCAACAAATTCAAGGCTTAACAGCCGTTACCTCAATCTCCACCAAAGCACGGTCTTCGACTAAGTCGGCCACTTGAACCAAAGTCATGGCGGGGTAGTTTTTACCCATCACCTCCTGATAGACCTTGCCCAGCTCTCTGCCACGCGACACATATTCTTTTTTATCTTTCACATACCAAGTCATGCGCGCCATGTGTTCAGGGCCAGCGCCTGCACAGGCTAGGGTGGCCACTATGTTTTGCAGTGTTTGCTTGCACTGCGCCACAAAATCATCAGTTTCAAACTGACACTGCCCATTCCAGCCAATCATGCCTGCAACAAACACCATCTCGCCGCGGGCGGCAATGCCATTGGCATAGCCTTTGGCAGGCGCCCATCCTTCAGGCTGAAGAACTTTCAAAATTCCTTGTGACATTTAAGGTCCTTATTTCTCTGAATTGAAAGCAGGCGCTTGCTGCCGTAATTTGAAGCGCTGTAATTTACCCGTTTCGGTGCGCGGCAAGCTTTCACAAAATACCACACGCCTTGGATACTTGAAGGGTGCAATGCTTTGCTTCACAAACTCTTGAATTTCTTTTCCTAAGGTGGGTGTGCCTGCGTAGCCCGTTTTTAAAACCACAAAGGCCATGACCACTTGCCCTCGCTCAGGATCTGCAGCGCCCACCACACCACATTCAGCCACAGCGGAGTGCTGCATCAATGCACCCTCTACTTCTGGCCCAGCAATGTTGTAACCAGCAGAAATAATCATGTCGTCATTTCGCGCTTGGTAGCTGAAGTAGCCATCGGCATCCATGACAAATGTGTCGCCGGGCAAATTCCAGCCATCCTTCACATAATCTGTTTGCCTAGGATCGTCCAAATAGCGGCATCCTGTTGGGCCGCGCACAGCCAAACGGCCCACCACACCAGGCGGCACCGACTTCATGTCGTCATCCACAATTTGCGCTTGATAGCCTGGCACCACTTTGCCAATGCTACCCGCTCGCACTTCTTGACCCGCGCTGGAGATGTAAATGTGAATGACTTCGGTACCGCCAATGCCATCGGTCATTTCAATGCCTGTGGCTTGTTTCCACAATTGACGTGTGGCATCGGGCAAGGCCTCACCTGCCGATACCGTGTGGCGCAATGATTTCAATTCAAACGCGTAAGGCTTTTCAGACACAAGCAGCGCCATTTGGCGGTACATGGTCGGTGCGGTATAGCACTGCGTTGCGCCATATTGCCCGATGGCAAGCAGCAATGATTCAGGCGTGTATTTTTCGAGCAGCACTGCACATGCGCCATATCGCAAGGGAAAGGCCAACATGCCGCCCAAGCCAAACGTGAACGCAATAGGCGGCGTACCGCACACCACATCGTCTGCGCCCATGTGAAGCACATGTTTGGGGAACAAATCGCACATGGCCAACACATCTCTGTGGAAGTGCATGGTGCCTTTGGGCTGCCCTGTGGTGCCGCTGGTAAACGCAATCAAGCACACGTCATCTCGGCTGGTGTCACATGCTTCAAACTCTTTCGCATGCTTGGCCATGCGGGCTTCTATGCCTTTGTCGTCCGTGCTTCTAAATAACAAGACCTGGCCGAGTGATGTTGCAAAATGAGCATGTGAAGAATCCGTGCAATGCGAAAGTTCCTCTGCCAACAAGCTGTCGCAAAGAGCTACTTTCACTTGTGCTTTGGCTATGATTTGCCTCAACTCTGCAGCCCGAAGCAAAGGCATGGTGGGCACCACCACCAAACCAGCCTTCAATGCCGCCAAGAAACACGCCGCCATCATGGGGCTGTTGCCGCCGCGCAGCAGCAATCGCTCGCCAGACTTCAAACCCATGTCGTGAACCAACACATGAGCAATTTGATTCACCTTGGTTTGCAATTGCGCATAGGTCCATGCCATGGGGCCGGTTGCATCTAAGCCGCGCACCGCCATTCTGTCGCCCCTGCCTTGCGCCACATGCTCGTCTAGCAATGCCTGTACACAATTGAGCCGCTCAGGGTATTGAACTTCGGGTCGATCAAAAACAAAAACTGGCCACTGATCTTTTGGCGGCAAACGATCGCGCGTAAAGGTGTCAGTGTGCAATGTAGGTGCTAATGCTTGGCTCATTTGAAACCTCACTTGAGTAAGTCACGGCCAATGATCAATTGCTGTACTTCTGTGGCGCCTTCGTAAATGCGCAGCGCTCTAATTTCTCGGTACAAAGACTCCACAATGCAGCCCTTTTTAACGCCCATGCCACCATGCATTTGCACAGCCATGTCAATGATTTGCTGGGCGTTTTCTGTAGCGGTCATTTTGGCCATGGCCGCTTCTTGCGTGATGCGCTGACCTTGATCGCGCAGCCACGCTGCTCTGTAGGTCAGCAAAGTGGCGGCATCTAGCAGGGTGGCCATTTGCGCCAACTTGCTTTGCGTGATTTGAAAATCTGCCAAGGTGCCACCAAACATCTTGCGCTGCTTGGCCCACACAATTGATTCGTCCAAGGCTCTGCGCGCAAAGCCGAGTGATGCTGCAGCCACAGACGTTCTAAAAACATCCAAGGTGGCCATGGCCACTTTGAAGCCTTCGCCCGCTGCGCCAATGCGCTTGGCATGCGGCACCAACACGTTGTTGAAATTTAACGTAGCCAACGGGTGTGGCGCCACCACATCAATGCGCTCTGCTATTTCTAAGCCAGGGCTGTCGGCATCCACAATGAAAGCGCTAATCCCCCTGGCGCCAGGCGCCTCACCTGTGCGTGCAAACACCACATAAAAATCGGCAATGCCGCCATTGGAGATCCATGTCTTCAAGCCATTCAAGCGGTAGCCATCGGCAGTAGCAAGCGCGCTGCATTGCATAGCGGCTACATCAGATCCTGCATCGGGCTCGCTCAATGCAAAAGCCGCAAGCGCTTTACCCTTGGCCACACGCGGCAAATAAGCGGCTTGTTGTTCGGGTGTTCCTTTGAGACTGATAGCGCCCGAGCCCAGCCCCTGCATGGCAAACGCAAAGTCGGCCAAGCCATGATGCCAAGCCAACTCCTCGCGCAACAAACAAATGGTGCGGGTGTCAATCACCTCAGATGCTCCGCCATGCGCCTTGCCCGCTATGGCAGGCTTAAGCCAACCACCCTGCCCCAAAGCTTTGACCAAACTCACACATTCACGGTCAATGGCATCGCGCGATTCATCGTGGCCATGCTGATCTGCAAACTGCTTCGAAGTCCAATCTTGCAATTGAGTTTTGAAAACTCGATGCGCCTCATCAAAGAAAGGCCATGCCAAGTGAGAGGCGGAGTTCATGTTCAATTTCCTTCGAAGACGGGCGTTTGCTTGGCCACAAAGGCGTGATAAGCCCTGTGAAAATCATTGGTGACCATGCAAATGGCTTGGGCTTGCGCTTCGGCTTCAATGGCTTCGTCCACCCCCATGTTCCACTCTTGCTGCAACATTTTCTTGGTCATGCCATTGGCAAAGGTGGGACCGCTAGCCAGCATGTGGGCCATGGCTTGAGCCTCTGACAACACAGTTTCCGGTGTGCACACTCGGTTGTAAAAACCCCAACGCTCTGCTTCTTCGCCTGGCAAACCGCGGCCTGTGTACAGCAACTCCGAAGCTCGCCCCTGCCCAATCACGCGGGGCAGCAAAGCACACGCACCCATGTCGCATCCAGCCAAGCCCACCTTGTTAAACAGAAAATAAGTTTTGCTGCGCGCCGTGCCATAACGCAAGTCAGAAGCCAATGCCAGCAACGCACCTGCACCTGCACAGATGCCATCGATGGCAGAGACAATGGGCTGCGGGCAGGCGCGCATGGCCTTGACCAAATCGCCCGTCATGCGCGTAAACGCAAGTAAACCCGGCATGTCTAGTTTGGTAAGAGGTCCTATGATTTCATGCACATCGCCACCCGAGCAAAAATTGCCGCCCGCGCCAGTCACAACCACGGCATTCACATCTTCAGCATAGGCAAGCGCCCTGAACAAATCGCGCATTTCGGCATAAGACTCAAACGACAAAGGATTTTTTCGCTCAGGCCTGTTCAATGTCAGGGTGGCCACACCTTCCTTCACTTCAAACAACACATGCTCAGCTTTGTAATGGGCCAACTTGTTGTTATGGCGAGGCAATTGCTGTGGCTGGCCAGGTAAGTACTTTTGACTCATGACATCTCCTCTTGTTTCTGTAGATTTTTTTTCATGGCACCTAATAAGTTGTGCAAGTCAGCTTGTTGGTTCACTGTCAAGCCTTCAAACATGTCGGCCACCCAGGCTTCATGGGAAATGGCCATGTCGGTAAAGGCATCGCGTCCTGCTTGCGTTAGCTTGACGGTAAAAGAGCGGCGATCGTTTACGCCCACCACTCGCACCACCAGTTTCTCTTTTTCCAACTGATCCACGATGGTGGTAATGTTGCCGCCCGTCACCATCATTCGCCGAGACAACTCACCCATGGTCAATCCATCGGGATGCCTTTCCAGTTGAGCCATGAGGTCAAAGCGTGGCAAGGTAATGCCAAATGATTCGCGTAACTTTTGTCGAATCTTGTCTTCCACCCGATTGGTGCAAGAAAGCAAGCGCAACCACAAACGCAGCGATGCATGCTGATCGGCATGCGCCCTGAATTCATGATCGTCATTCAAAGTTTCACCCATCAGTTTTCCCCTTTAGCTGCATTCGATGAAACATTCGCTGCTGCCATGTTTGCGGCTCGCTCAAAATTCGTTTCCATTTGCCGCTTGCCCGATACATACGCCTTGTGCCAGTTCAAATCGGTGTAACCAATGCGCGCTGCTTCTTGCATGGTCCATGAGGGGTTGGCCAAATGGGGCCGAGCCACTGCACACAAATCGGCACGGCCAGCGGCAATGATGCTGTTCACATGATCGGCTTCAGAAATGGCGCCAACCGCAATGGTTCGCACGCCGGCTTCATTGCGTATGCGATCGGCAAAGGGCGTTTGAAACATGCGACCATAAACTGGCTTCTCGCGCTTATCAACTTGACCCGAAGAGCAATCGACAAAGTCAACGCCAGCAGCCTTGAACTGCTTGGCAATTTCAATTGCATCGTCTGGCGTAATGCCACCCTCTACCCAGTCGTGCGCAGAAATGCGCACCGACATCGGTCTGTCTTGCGGCCACACATTGCGCAAGGCTGTAAAGACTTCCAACGGAAATCGCAAACGATTTTCTAGCGTGCCACCAAACTCGTCTTGCCGGTGATTGGTTAAAGGAGAAATGAAGCCAGACAATAAATACCCGTGCGCACAGTGCAACTCCAACCAGTCAAAGCCTGCTGAAGCGCCGCGCTCTGCCGCCGATACAAATGCTGCCAATACAGACAACATGTCGGCTCTGGTCATTTCATGCGGCACTTGACTCACACCCTCCATGTAAGGCAAAGCCGATGGTGCCATCAGCTCCCAATTGGCGCCATCTCTGGCTGCATCGGCCAGAGGCATGTCCATGCCATCCCATGCACGACGTGTTGAGCCTTTGCGACCCGCATGCCCCAACTGCAAAGCCATCTTGGCATCCGATTGCGCATGCACAAAGCTCACAATACGGGTCCATGCATGTTCTTGTTCGTCATTCCACAAACCAGGGCAGCCGGGCGTAATTCGCCCCTCAGGCGTGACGCAGGTCATCTCGGTAAACACAATGGCCGCGCCGCCTATGGCACGCGCGCCGTAATGCATCAAATGAAAATCGCCTGGCACACCGTCCACTGCAGAATATGTGGCCATGGGCGATACCATGACACGATTCTTCAAGGTGATGCCACGAGCCTGCAAAGGCAAAAACATAGGAGGCGTTGACTTCGGCTTGCCCACATCGTCAAAGCCAACCAAACTAGACATATAGCGTTCGTACTGCGTTACAAATTCAGCGTTTCTCAGTCGCAAGTTTTCGTGAGAAATGCGCTGACTTCGGGTGAGCAATGAATATGCAAATTGCTGGGGAGGTAAATTGACATAGCGCGCCACATTTTCAAACCACTCCGTAGAATTGCGCGCTGCATTTTGAATTTTCAAAACCTCAATGGAACGTGTCGCTTGATAAGACTTCATCACCTCTTGCATGCATGCCACCTCATGTCCCACCCGTTCAAAGGTATCGGCTAATTCAATGGCGTCTTCCAAGGCCAGCTTGGTGCCAGAGCCAATTGAAAAGTGCGCCGTGTGCGCGGCATCGCCCATCAACACATAGGGCACTGAGCGACCATCAGATGTGGCGTCCCAATGCACCCACTGATCACAAATGACGCGCGGAAACTTAATCCAATGCGCCGAACCACGCAGATGTTTGGCATTGGTCATGAGGGGGTTGCCATCCAAGTACTTGGCAAACAACTTCTCACAAAATTCAATCGACGCCTCTTGCGACATCATCTCAAAACCTGCTGCTTTCCAAACAGACTCGTGCGTCTCAACAATGAAAGTGGAGGTGTCACCATCATATTGATAAGCGTGCGCTTGAAACCAGCCGTGTTCGGTTTCCTCAATGGCAAACGTGAACGCATCAAACAACTTGCGCGTTCCTAGCCAAACAAAGCGGCAATGGCGCTCGTCAATGTCTGGTTTGTAGGTGCTTGTAAATCGGGTGCGAACTTTAGAGTTGATGCCATCACAAGCAATGACCAAATCGGCTTGGTACTGCGCGCCAATGTCTGCGTTGGCATCGACTTCTGCTTCAAACACCAACTCAACGCCCAAGGCTTCACAGCGTTTTTGCAAAATATTGAGCAAGCGCTTGCGACCAATGCCGCAAAAACCATGACCACCCGACCGCATGGTTTCACCCTTGAAATGCACTGCAATGTCATCCCAATGGTTGAACGAGCCCAAAATTTCGGATGCTGTCACTGGGTCTGCCACTTGCAACCTCGACATGGTGGCATCTGAGAAAACAACACCCCAGCCAAAGGTGTCGTAGGGCTTATTGCGCTCCAAAACCTTGATGGTGTGCTCTGGATGCCGCAACTTCATGAGCAAACCAAAATACAAACCGGCTGGGCCGCCACCTAGGCAGACGATGTTCATAAGCTCTTTCCTTGTATCTGATCTTCACTATCGTTTTAGCTTCAATATTTGAAGCTTCAATTAATTATGCAATCCTGAATATTTACTTACAATGTGTTTCGTTGTGCTAATTCCAACTGTTTACCCTAATGCCGTCAATTTTCCGACTGGCATTGATATTGCTTAAAATTAACGTTAATCTTGTATTTCAAGGCAAATTTCAGATCAATGGATTCTGTTTTAACCATAAAGGCAGCAGTTTTGAGTCAGGCTATTTCATCTCAAATAGACAAGGCATTGGCCCTGCAATCCGCAGGCGAGCTAGATGCCGCCGTGTCTTTATTTGAAAAGGTATTGAAATCTGACAGCCAAAATGCCGTGGCGCTTTATTCCATGGCGGCCATTGAATCGACCCGCAAGAATTATGAAAAAGCACTGACCTACATACAGCCAGTGACCGCTTCTCACCCCAATTTTGCGCAAGCCCATTTGGCTAAGTCGGTCATTTTGTTCAACTTAGGCCAATTTGACCCCGCCTTAAAAGCTGCAGAAAAAGCCATCCGTTTAGAGCCTAGCTTGCAAAATGCCAAGGCCCACCTTGACACAGTCAAAGTTGCCAAAGGCATGCAACAGCCTTCAGGGCAAGGTACAACAGCACTGAACCCCGAAGTTCAGGCGCTGACCCAAAAAGCCATCTCGCTTCAGGGTAGTGCTGAACACAATGAAGCTATAGCCTTGCTCAACAAAGCCATTCAAATGGCCCCCACTGACTTTGCTGCACTTTACTCTTTGGGAATTTCACTAGGTGCCACTGGCCAAACAATGGCTGCACTAGATTGCTTTATCAAAGCTACCGACTCTGCCCCACATTTGGTTCTTGGCCACCTTGCCAAGGCACAGAGCTACGCAGACATTGGTCTATCTGACGATGCCCTGCTTTGCTTCGACAAAGCCATTGAAGTTGACCCCACCTACACCCAGTCTTACACCAACAAAGCGGCTTTACTTCAAGCCATTAACAGACACCAAGAAGCACTGCTAACACTTATTGCTTGTGTCGAAGTTGATCCCTTGAACGTGACTGCGCTTGAGGGACAAGGACTTTTGCTGGGTCAATTTAAACAATTTGATCTGAGTGTCAATGCTTTCAAACGAGCACTTGAGATAGACCCCAACTACAGCTATGGCGAAGGACATTTGATGCATGCACGCTTAAGCTGCTGCGATTGGACTGATTATGAAGAGTCTAGACAGAGAATATTTGAGGGTATTAGGGCTGGAAAAAAAATGTGTGGTCCACTTACAATTATGGCCCTTACAGATGACGCAAAATTAGCACGCCAGTGCATAGAAATTTATACAAAAGACAAATACGCTGAAGCCTTGTTTAAATTATGGAATGGTGAAAAATATGCTCACCGTCGTAAACGTGTAGCTTTTATGTCATCAGACTTTCGAAACCATCCGGTAGGCTATTTACTCATAGAGTTAATTGAAAATTTTGATAAAAATAAGTTTGAACTAACTGGAGTTTTTACTGGTACCCCAGATGGAAGTGATTTATGCAAAAGATACCGATGCGCATTTGATCACTACATTGCAGCTAAAAATATACCCAGCTTTGAATTGGCTAAGCTTTTAAGAACTTTCGAAATTGATATTGTTGTTGACTTAAATGGCCATACTGAAGGCACAAGACTTGATGTACTTTCATACAGACCTGCACCTATTCAGGTGACATATTTAGGATTTCCAGGTACTTTAGCACTTCCATTTATTGATTACATAATTGCAGATCAGATTGTATTGCCTGAGGAATCTTTCCAGCATTACAAGGAAAAAGTTTTGTATTTACCTCATTGCTATTTACCTAGAGATACCTCTGTTGTTCCTTCCTCAATAACACCTAATCGAAGTATTTTTGGACTTCCAGAAGAAGGTTTTATCTTTTGCAGTTTCAATCATGACTACAAAATAAATCCATTTATATTTAAAATTTGGATGGACTTATTGAAAGAAAATCCTGGTAGTGTGCTTTGGCTAATGAAACTTAATGACATAGCAGCTGAAAATCTTAAAATGGAAGCAAAAAAGCAAGGAGTTGAACAAAACAGACTCGTATTTGCTACTAGAGTTCCTAAAATTGAAGATCATTTAGCTAGATATCGCATAGCAGATGTTTTTCTAGATACTTTTCCCTATAACGGCCACACTACAGTGAGTGATGCACTCTTTGCAGGTTTACCAGTAATTTCAAAACAAGGAACTAGCTTTGCTTCAAGAGTAGGATTCAGTTTACTTAATGATTATTCAAAAAATGATAGTATTTATAAAATGATTGAATTGGATTATGATGGCATTAATCATATTTTAAATAAAACAAAATTTATTCAGAATTTTAAGAGTCAAATATTTGAAATTAACTCTTCCAACATTTCTCTAAAAAACCATAAATTTGTTCAAAATTTTCAAAATATATTAATTAATTTAAATGTCTAATAATTTTATTGTCCACGGTTGGAGAGATATAAATCACTCTTTTTCAATAGTTAATCAAAATCAATTATATCATTTATCAAAATTTAAGGAAATTAAACTTTTCCATTTTGATGAAAAAAAATATAATGAAAATTGGACAAAAACAAGTAACTCTGCTAATTTAAGCGATTATAAAAATAATATTATAAGCAATATTCCAAATCCAAGCATTAATTCATATTACAATAGTACAATATACTCTATAAACTTTCCATTCATGAGTTATTTGAACAAAGGTATTGAAAGAAAAATTTATCACTTTGTGGTAACCGAATTCGGACTTACGTGCGAAGACTTAATAGATCATAAAGAACAGATAAGTATTTTTAACAATTCTAATGAATTTATAATTACACCATCTAATTGGTCAAGGGAAAAAATAGTTGACTCCGGTTTTAATAACGAAAAAGTTATTATCATACCTCACGGAATAGATAAAGAAAATTTTTTTCCTCTTCAACAAATCCAAATTAACCAATTAAGAACTGCATTAAACTTAGATATCGAATCTTTTTGTTTTCTTAATTTAGGATCTATGACTTATAATAAAGGAATAGACTTAATAATTGAAAGTTATGCCGTAGTATTTAAAAAATTTCCTTATATTAATATAATTTTTAAAGATCAATTTAATTTATACGGCATAAAAGCAGAGAAAATTATTAATGATATATTAATAAAAATTCCTTTATTAGATAATGCAGAATTACGTAAATCAATTATTGTTATTAGTGATAATTTATCTTCCACTCAGATGAATTCTCTTTATAATTTATCAGATTGTTATATATCGCCTTATAGAGCGGAAGGGTTTAATTTACCAGTTTTAGAGGCTATGGCTTGTGGTTGCCATATCATTACTACTTCTGGCGGATCAACAGATGACTTTGTAAATGATTATACTTACGATTGGTATAAAATTGAAAGTTTTAAAGAATCAAATAAAAAAATTAATTCAATCTATCTTAACAATAACACAAATTATCATTTATCTCCTATTGTTGAAAATATCATATTTAATATGGAAAAAGCAGTAGAAAATAAGTTTAAAAATATACCCTTATCAAATTATATTAAAGAAACATATGATTGGGAATTAATTAGCAAAAAGTTAATCAAAAGAACTATTGACATATGACTAGCTGCATGATTTTAGTACATACTGGTAATTCACTCATTCCTGATTACCTTTTTTTTAATTTAAAAATATTACAACAATTAAATAAAACTATTGTAATATATATAATAGTTGACAAAATTAATTCTTATTATTTTTTCAAAAATTTAATCAAATACAATATTGATTCCAGACAAATAATTTTAGTATTTTCCGAGAATTTAATTGAAAGTAATTTTACCAAGGAATTTAAATTAAAATCACCATTAAATAACGATTTCAGAAAAGGTTTTTGGAAAAATACTTCTTTAAGATTTTTTTTAATACATGACTTAGTAACACAATACTCACTTACTAATATTTTACATATTGAAAATGATTATATTTTATTTCGTGATCCTTTAGAAATCATTAAAATTTGTGAACTTTCATCTGATTTCATGGTTCCTTTAGATAATATCAGAGCTATACCTGGAATTGTATGGTTTAATAGTTCATCGACAACACTTAAATTAGTATCTTTTTTATTAGAAAATAGTATTCATGACGACATGAAAAATTTAGGTGACTTTTCAATTAGATATAATTTTACTTCGTTTCCTACTATACCATTTGAATATTGTTTGATAAATAATATTGATCAAGTACGTTTTTCATCAAATTTCTCTAAGTTTAATGGTATTTTCGATGCCGCTGCAATTGGACAATATTTAGGAGGTGTTCATTGGCTTAATGACAACTCAAATACTACTTTTTTTCAAAATGAAAACTCAAGTTTAGTTTTTAAACCCGAATTATTTTACTGGGCGACAGAAAATAAATTAAGATTTTTATGCTTTAGTTATAATGGTTTATCTACCCCTATATTAGGCTTACATGTTCATTCTAAAAATTTATTAAATTTCTCCCCTTTTAATAATCTTAATTTAGATTCACCAACTGAAATTATTACTGGTGAAAATATTCAATCTTTAGCCTGTTTAACCCTTGCATCTTCAACTATTGTTGATTTTCATGGTTTAGATAAAATAAAATCCAAAAATATTATAATCTTTAAACAATTAAATGAAAATACTTTTATCGCTCCTGATGCAGAGAATATTGATCTGATTAACTCTTCCAAAATTATTTTCGTTTACACTCATTTTATTCAGTTTTTTATAAAATTTATCCTTCCTCGTATCACTAATAATTTTATTCTTCTTACTCACAATTCTGATCATGAAATTAATGATAGTTATTTGGAATTACTAAATAATCCCTTTCTTCTTTTATGGTGTGGTCAAAATATTGTTTTTAATCATAATAAAATCTTAGGAATTCCAATTGGCATTCAAAATAGTCAGTGGAATGATAATATTTTAAATTTAATTTTCGCTAAAATGCAAAATATTCATAAATCAAAATTAATTTATATTAATTTTAATCCTGCTACACATAATTCTAGAAACGAAGCAATGTCTATTGCAAAAATGTTACCTGAAGGTACATTCGAGTCAAATGTAAGTATCGATGCGTATTTAACTAATTTATCTTTGCATAAATTTTCACTTTGTCCGAGAGGTAATGGCATTGATACACACCGTTTTTGGGAATCTCAATACTTAGATGTAATTCCAATCATTATTAAATCTGAATGGACTCAAGCATACTCAAATTTTCCATGTTTAATTCTTAATAATTGGAGTGATTTATTGCATTTAGATTTAAATATGGAATATATACGAATAAAATCTAATAAATTTGATACATCATTTTTAAGTTTAAAATTCATTCAAAATTTACTATCTTTTAAATCAAAGGAGCAAAATAATGACTGACCTAATTAATAATTTGATAGAATATGTTAATAATCAAAATCAACGAATTATTAATCTTGAGCATAATTTTAATAAAATTAATTTAACAGTTGATCTACTCAAAAATATAAATAAATCTTATAGCCAATATAATCAAGATTTATTCGTTTTAAAATATTTAAACAATTTGAATAATGGTTTTTTTGTTGATTTTGGTGCCACTGACGGGATTACATTAAGTAATTCTTATTTACTTGAAAAAAATTATAATTGGAAAGGTATTTTAGCAGAACCAGCTAAATTATGGCATCAAAATTTATTTACTAATCGCCAAGTACATATCGATACTAGATGTGTGTGGACTAATTCAAATCAATTAATCAATTTTAGTGAATCAAGTACTGCTGAGCTTTCTACTATTACTAAGTTTATTTCAAGTGATATTCACAGCAAGCATAGAAATGAAAATAATATTATTTACGACGTAATGACTATTAGTCTGAATGATTTGCTAGAATTTTATAATGCCCCCACTACTATTGATTATTTATCTATAGATACAGAAGGTTCTGAGTTTTCAATTTTAAATGTGTTTAACTTTGATAAATATAGATTTAGAGTTATTACAGTTGAACATAATTGGACTTCAAATAGAGACAAATTATACGAACTTTTATCTAGTCGTAACTATAAACGAGTCCATTTCAACTTAACCGATTGCGATGATTGGTACGTATATAATTTTTAAAATAATTTAATCATACATTTTTTATTTTACTTTTAGTACCAAACGTACTAATTCTATTACATATTATTATCTTTTATAATTTTAATTATATGATAAAATAAATTATGTTCAAATAAGATTTGCTGCCTAATACTAAAAATATCGCTATAAATTACATTTTTTTCCAATATTTTTTTAATGATATTAATAAATTCATTTTCACTGCAACCATAAATATTGTTAACAATTTCTGCTTCAAAATATTTTTGTACATTCGGTGCTCCAAAGTAAATTGGCATACTATAACCAATAATGCTGTCAGATAATTTTTCTGTCCAATAGTTATCTATCGATTCATTTTCAATTATTATAGAATATTGGTATCTATCAATAGCGCTTTTTTTATCCTCAATAGGATTCCAACCAAATCCAAACATATCTATATTATCACCAAAATATTTTTTCACCGCCAAAGCACTTTCAACTCTCCATTGATGTCCCTTTATTCCATTTTTATTACTTACAACCATTGAAAGTAATTTATCTTTCTTTGGTATTGACATTTCTGCAAAATCATTTAATTCTAAATAATTTTCTAAGATTGGAATATGACTTAGACCTTGATCTGTTTTGAACTTTAACCCATAAAACCAATTAACTGACGGATGAGTAATAATATTTTTAATTATAGTTTCTGAAGCTACTCTTGTTGGAGTAATTATATATCCATAATTTTCAAGGTAATCATTTTTTGGTATCCAAATTGATGGATTTTCCATCATTATAATTATTCTTTTTTCTTTAGGAACTTTAATATTAATGTGAGGATTTATTCCATCAGCAATTGAAATAAAGTATTCATATTTTTCATTAGCATCTAATATATATCGATACTCCTTATTTAATATAATTCCTTTTGATAAAAATGTTTGCCTTAATGGTGGCCATTTTGGACTTGAATTATTTATATTTTGATAAAATAAAATACTTTTCATATTTTTATTAATCTTTCATAAACTCATCAATTTTTACTTTTAAAAATTGTATATCTATAATACATTTCGCATCATATAAAGGTTCTTTATATTTATCTATTGAAGGCTGCATTGAGGGTATTAAAGTTGTCCGATATAAATCAGGACATTGATAGTAACTTCCGCCAAACACAGCAGAATCTGTATTATACAAAGCAGATTCATGTATACAATATATCATTTGTGCTTTTTGCTTTGAGAAAATATAAAAATTAAAATACGCTGAAGCAGGCGGGCATATTATTAAATCGTATTTATTAATTAAAATTTTCTTTTCTAAAAGAGTTAATGTGTGTGGCTTTATAATATCAATTTTTTTTGACATCATTAATTCGATAACTTCATTTTCATTTACCACCCTCTCAATGCCCCTTTGCTCACCTCTTTGGAAATATATGCAATTTTTGTTTCCATATACTGTTTCCTTAAACAATTCATTTTCTTGCATAGCTAGTTTACTTTTCAATAAATCGTATGATTTAAAAATGGATTGATTCGCTACTATTTTTAAAAATGGAACATCTATGAGGGTCAAATAATTTTTCTTTAGATCGATTTGCAATATGTCACAGTCAATATTTGCTGACTTTATACTTTCAATTTGACTTTCGTTTAATTGAGATGTTATATATTTTTCGTTATTTTGTCTTATTTTATTTTTTTCACATAATAGCATTATTGATAAATGATCCACTAACCAATGTCCAAAATGTGATTGCCCACCTACATATATTAAATAATTTTTTTCTGTTATTTTTACACTATTATTTAACAAATCATTATTTATTTCAATTGCTTGTTTATCATCATTTAATTTTATTTTTCTAAACACTTTAAAATAATTAAGCCAAATTTCATTATTCACATTTTCATCTATTAATAAATCATTATTTTTAGATATAATTAGATACTTATAATTATGTTTATCTTCTGCTCTTTCTGAATTTATTACTAGCAATTTCACATCATGTGCACTTATACAAATTGGTTTATCATACGGCTTTTTAGTTATTAGATCATTACCAATTTGAAAGGCAGGATAAGGACTATATACTAATTCGATTTTTCCCTTGTAGCTATCTTCAATTACTTGAGTTTCATAACCTGAATTATTAGCCCATTCCATTGGATTTTTTAGTTTTAAAATCATAATTCAAAATTCTTTAAATTTTTGTCTTTTTCAGATAAAATAGCATTCTTTGAAATGAATTTTAACCCTAAGCTCAATATATTTATTCCCTTCTCTTTTTCAGGAATATAATCACCTTCGCACATACTTAGCATTGTTGTATTATCTTTCAATGTGTATATTCCATGAGCAAATCCTTTAGGTATTATTATTGATTGGTGCTCTTCTTCACATAATTTATATATAAATATTTTTTTGAAAGTTTTAGAATTACTTCTTAAATCTAAAGCAATATCAATAAATGACCCATTTAAACATGTAATTATTTTTCTTTGTGAATACTCACCTTCTTGATAATGCAATCCTCTAATTGTATTTTTCTTCTTAGATTTTGCATAATATATATCATCCATTCGAAACTTCATCATAATTTTATTATTATATATTTTTTCTAATGAACCTCTTTTATCTATATTATTTTTCCTCTTTATAATTTTCACACCTTTAAATTCTGTTTCTATAATCATTTATATTACCTCAATTTTTATTTCTTTTATTCTTAATTTATTTATTTGTGCTTCAATTTCTCTTTTATGGAATTGACTAAATATGAATACAACTTCTGGATTCAATTCTTTTAAATTTTCATATCCTATGATTGGCTGGCCCATTCCTGGTATTTTTTTTCCTTGCTTATTTTTATCTGAATCTATTATATGTGATATTATATTTTTATTTATTTTTAATTTATTTATTATGGCAGCTCCATTTCCAGAAGCACCCCACCCTATTATTTTCTTACCTTTGTATTTTTCATATATCAAATATTTTAAATTTTTTTCATTTTCATTTAAAATTTTTTTTATATTAATTTTCGTATTTTTCCTATATACAATTGATAGTATTTCATCATCATAATCCTTACTAATTTTTATTATTTCAAGATCTAATTCCACCCCTAATTTTACCAAACTATTTAATGAAAAATAATTGCAATGCTCATAATATATATCATAGAATCTTCCCAGTTTAAATGTTTTATCTGCATTAGGAACTTCAATATATAATATAAGCTCATTATTTTTTTCCGTAAATGTTTTGATAATTTCTTTAATATAATTTTTTGGATTTTCAATATGTTCCAATACTTGTCTCATTATTACAATATCAGCTTTAATATTATTTTTTCCTCCATAAAAATAATCATTAATTACTTTTATATTTTTATCTATTTGCAATGCTTCTTTACTTGGTTCAAAAGCTATTTTATTTTTTGAATTAACCTCTTTGATGAATAAACCAGCCCCAGCACCTATTTCAACAGCTGTTTCGAAAATTTTTGATTTTGTATAATTACTTAACTCTTTAGCCTTCATCATTTGGTAAGATAAATATTCTTTTGAAAATTTGCCTGCTTCTATTATATTTTCTTTTTTATAATTTACTTTTTTGTTTTCAAATTCTTTATTCCATCCATAATAACACTTTTTACAGTAATTAATTTTAATTTTTCTATCTATTTCATTTTTATTTTTAGTTTCATTTATTTGTAAGCCATATCTCGATAGGTTTGTTTTTTCTACTTGATATATTTCACTATTTTTTTCCTCGCCACATAATGGGCATTTTATTTTTTTTTCCATTTCATTCCTTTTTTATTTAATTTATATTTGAGTTAAGTTTTTTATTGTTTCTTCATATTTTATGATTTGCTTTAAACATATATTTTTAGGATTTTGTCCCTTTTCTTCTTTTTTATACCATTCAACCACCATATTTAAAGATTCATTAATATTTAAAACTGGCTTCCATTTTAATAATTGATTAGCTTTACTTATATCCAACCGTAAATTTTGTGCCTCGTGTGCGTGCTTTATATCATCTTGTATCCATTTAGCATTGCCTCCCCATAATTTTGTTATTTCATTAACTATCCATTCTACATTTTTTTCATCATTTACTTGTGGTCCAAAATTCCAAGCTTCAGCGTAGTTTTGTCCATCTGCATATATCTTTTCAACCAACATTAAATATCCTCTTAAGGGTTCTAAAACATGCTGCCATGGCCTAATAGCTTTTGGATTTCTTATTAAAGCTATCTGATTATTTTTAAAAGATTTTATTATGTCTGGTATTAATCGATCTGTTGCATTGTCTCCACCGCCAATTACATTCCCCGCTCTAGCTGTTGCTACTGATATTTGATATTTAGAATTCCCTTTATTTGAAAAAAATGATTTTCTATAAGAAGCGGTTATTATTTCAGAACATGCTTTACTACTACTGTATGGATCGTATCCGCCCATAGGTTCATTTTCTCGAAATCCCCATATTTCTCCATTATTTTCGTAACATTTATCTGTAGTAACGTTTAATATGACCTTAACACTTTCTATCTCCCTTGAAGCTTCCATTATATTTACTACACCCATTATATTTGTTGTATATGTCTCAATTGGATCTACATATGATTTTTTTACTAGGGCTTGCGCTGCCATATGAATAACGATTTCTGGTTGTGCTTCCTCCATACTATTTCTGAGTTTTTTCAAGTCTCTTACATCTCCTATTATTGATTTACAACAATTTAATATTAATCCATTTGTGTAAATCGTATTACTTTTATCTGGTTCAAGCGCAAACCCTGTTATTTTCGCTCCTAGATGTTCTAACCATATTATTAACCAACTTCCTTTAAATCCGGTATGCCCAGTGATAAATACACTTTTATTTCGCCAAAAATTATTATTCATTACCACACCTTCCATGGAGCCTTGCCATTAGCCCAAAGTTCTTCTAAATAATTTTTATCTCTTAATGTATCCATCGATTGCCAAAATCCTCTATGTACAAAAGCTCCTAATTGCCTTTCAAAAGCTAAATTCTCAATAGGTTCACGCTCCAACATAGTTTCATCATCTTTTATCAAATTTATCATCTTTGGCGACATTACAAAAAATCCTCCATTTATCAGTCCACCTTCTCCTTGTGGTTTTTCTCTAAATGATAATACTTTATTGTCTTTAATATCTATTGCACCATATTTAGCAGGAGCAAAAGCCGCTGTTAGAGTTGCCATTACTCCATTTTTTTTATCAAATTCTATTAGATTTGTAATATTTATATCAGCAACTCCATCTCCGTAAGTCAAACAGAATTTTTCTTCGTTTTTAATATAATCATAAACACGTTTCAGTCGCCCTCCTGTCATCGTATTTTCCCCTGTATCTACCAATGTCACTTTCCAAGGCTCTACCTTTAGTTGATGCATTTCCATACTGTTTTTTACAAGATCAAAAGTTATATCCGACATATGCATAAAATAATTTGAAAAAAATTCTTTTATTACATATCCTTTGTAACCACAGCAAATAATGAATTCATTAATTCCATAATGAGAATATATTTTCATTATGTGCCATAAAATTGGCATGCCTCCAATTTCTATCATAGGCTTTGGCTTAAGGTGGGTCTCCTCTGATAACCGCGAGCCTAATCCTCCTGCAAGTATTACTGCCTTCATATTATTTTCCCTTTATTTAAAATCACTATTGTCTTACTAAAAATTTATTAAATGCAACTTTTTACTGTGGTAAAAATTATTAATTGAGTTTCGTTCTTACTGCAAGGCGCTATAAACCTCGGTTTTCTCGAATACAGATAATAAATGTAAAAATTTGTAGATCTTGGCGTTCAATTGAAGTTCTTTCTTAACAATGGCGATGAGTACGTAGGTGGTCACGGCGCACCAGATTTGCGTCTCGACTGCGTTCTCGATGTTGCCGAGAAATTTCATGTTGCGCAAGTGCTGTTTGATCCATTTGAACAATAACTCCACTTGCAAGCGGCTTTTGTACAAATCGGCAATGGTCAAAGTCGGCATGGCTGTTTTGTTGGTCATGATGACCAAAGTTTGCTTGGTTGTTGGTTCTTTGAACCGCATACGGCGCAGCTGTTCGTGGTAGTTTTGGAATATGTAGTGCCCGTTCAGTGCAATGGACTGACTGCAGAAGGTGCTCTTGTCCGCGTTGGCCGAGTATACGAGCCTGGCGTTCATTTTGCTTTTGTCGCGTCTTGCAAACAAGGCTACGGCCTGATGCATTTGGTACAGGCATGCAAAGTCTGCATAGCTTCGGTGCATAACGTTGAACGCTCCAGGCTCCAAGGCCAAGATGTACTACATATTGACCTCGTGCATATTGCCATCCCTGATGTGGATGAAGGCAGTAATTGAGCCACTGAGTTCCAGCAAGGTGTGCAACTTGACGGCTGCCTTGGCTTTGCGAGATGGCGCCCAGTTGAACAGGCTCAGGCACAGATCGATGGTGGTGGTGGGCAATGCGTAGACTGTATTCTTTAGATAGAGCCCCAAGTCCTCGACCAGATAAAGCTTACGATCGCGCCGGATCATAACTGCAGCCAAGTCGGTCCAGATTCGCCAATCGTGTGTCAGGCTGGCATCGGCCAAGGTAGAGGGGTGAACGCTGCTTAGTAAGGTGATGGATAAATGGGCATATGAGAGAGGCATTGAGCTTGACTTCAGCAGACCAGGCAAGCCGACTGACAATGCGATGGTGGAAAGCTTCAATGGAAGACTGCGCCAAGAATGTTTAAACAAACACTGGTTTATGAGCTTGCAAGATGCGAGGCATAAAATTGAGGCCTGGCGGGGCTTCTATAACGAGGAGAGACCTCACAGTGCGCTAGACTAGCAAACGCCAAAAGAGTTCGCTCTGAAGAACGGGTCAAAACCCTGCCTTCAGAACAACAAGGAGTCGGATTTACTAACTTCTGAGTGGTAAGGAAACTGGGTAAGGTTCAGTAAGCCTGATTTGAAAGAAAAAAAATCAAAGTTTATGCTTTAAAGTGTAACTTCAGTTTACGTGAATTCCTAGCGCCTTTTAATTTTTTGCAACAGTAGCTCTAGAGATGCTAGTGACATTTAAGTAAAATTCAAATGGTATTTAAAAGGATCTCAAGGCCAATAATATGCGTAAATATAATTCTACAAACAAAGTTTTAGTTACAGGTGGGGCTGGTTTTCTTGGGTCTCACTTAATTGATAGATTGTTGGCACGAGGTGATGATGTTGTTTGTGTTGATAACTTCTTTACCGGCACAAAACGAAATATTGAGCATCTATTTGGCAACCCTCGTTTCGAGCTAATCAGACACGATGTTACTTTTCCTTTGTATATTGAAGTAGATCAAATTTTCAATTTGGCATGCCCAGCAAGTCCAGTGCATTACCAACATGACCCTGTGCAAACGACAAAAACCAGTGTTCACGGTGCTATCAACATGTTAGGGCTAGCGAAGCGTCTTCGCGCCAGAATTTTCCAAGCAAGCACAAGCGAAGTTTATGGGGACCCAGCGGTTCATCCTCAGACCGAGTCTTATTGGGGAAATGTCAATCCAATTGGATACAGAAGTTGCTACGATGAAGGTAAACGCTGTGCTGAAACTTTGTTTTTTGATTACTATCGCCAACATCATTTAGACATTAGAGTTGCACGCATCTTTAATACATATGGCCCTAGGATGCATCCAAACGATGGGCGCGTGGTTAGCAATTTTATTGTTCAAGCTTTGCAAGGAAAAGAGATCACAATTTATGGTGATGGCAATCAAACTCGAAGCTTTTGCTTCGTTGATGACTTGATTGAAGGTTTTCTACGTTTTATGGACTTTGGTCTGAATGATAGTTCACAGCCAAGTTTTCCAGGGCCAATTAACCTAGGAAACCCTTTAGAGTTCACAATGCTTGAGCTTGCAAAAATAATAATTGAAATAACTGGCTCTAATTCAAAACTAATCTTTCAGCCACTTCCATCAGATGACCCAATGCAGCGTAAACCAGACATTTCTTTAGCAATAAAAAAACTGGGGTGGGAACCTAAAGTCCAACTAGTAGAAGGATTAGGTAAGACAATCAACTATTTCGATCAACTTTTAACTGATTGACAGTCTCCTGATACTTTCGAATTTCTTAAATTTTATCACCCTATATCCAATTAATTAGTTGAACATAGGGTGTTCATCAAAATACAACAAGACAAAAGCCTTAAACCATTATGATTTTATAGAAATGTTAATAAATGATTTTGCAATTTCGTTTGCTTTATCACTTTTAACCTCTATAGAAGTCGCTAAGGGATTCAATTCAGTCATCGATCCTATCTCTTTGATGGCATCATAAGCATTACCAATTGTCTTTGCTTGATAGTCTTTTAATGCATTACCCAAGCTATTTACCTTTATAGAGTTATCCGTAAATAACGTTGGTGTTGATTTAGACAAATCGGCAGTCGAATCACTTGATGATACGCTTTGGTTGACTGATTCATTGAATGCACCAATAGCTTGTACTAGTTCGTTAGCCGTCAAGTGTTTGGACAGATTGTTTGTGTTGCTAATCTTTTCAGATGCATTTGAAGTTTCAGTAACTTGATCAACCACAAACCAAACGTCTGCAGAAAGGTGAGAGACTCCATCACCAGTCCGGTAATTCGAAGTCAAGCCAATCAAGTTGCCATTACTAGACTCCCTTGCGCTATTTGCAGCCAGGTTCAATTCGGTAATATTTAAGTCAGCTAATGAACGGACCTCTCCTGACTCATTTAAGCCATTAGAGTTTGAATCAACCCATACTCCTAATTTATTAAATTCTGCGTCTTTGTTTGTGATTAATCCGTCACCATTTGAGTCAAATTCAGACAAAGCCTGATAGCCATCAATCGCTTTTAAACCATTTTTGAGGATGGTCGATGTTCCAAACAACTCTGAACCATCGTTAATAACGTTGTCTAGGTTTCTGTCAACAACCAACAAGCCATCGTTCGGAGCAACCCAGCCGGTTTGAACTGCCGAGCCATCTGCTGATATGTCAAACCTAACGCCCTGTTGAATACCAAGTGTCTGTATTCCATCACCGTTTAAATCCAAAACAATTGGAGAACGTAAGCTCATTAAACCGATTTGAGCTGTGGTCAATACAGACAATTGAGTGGTAGTCAATGCACAAACTTGATCAGAGCTTAGAGATGCAATTTGCGACGTTGTTAGCACTGCAATATTTGCTGTAGTTAACTGTCTTAAATCCTGTGTTTCCAATGCTCTAATTTGCGACGTACTAAGCACACGAACAAGTGTTGTGGTTAACGCACTTGCTTGCGCCGTCGTCAAGGCAATTACTTGTAAATTGGTCAAGGATGATGCTTGCGCTGTTGTCAATGCAGCCACCTGTGCTGTGCTCAATACCGCAATCTGCTTGGCCGTCAAACCCACCACCTGTGCAGTGGTCAAGAAAGACAAGCTTCCTGTCGTCAATGCGCCTATGCTTGCAGTACTCAATCCAGCAATTTGTGACGTATTGAGCGCACCCACTGTCAATGTCGTCAACGACGCCGCCTGCGCTGTCGTTAATCCAGCCACCTGCGTCGCTGTCAATCCAGCCACCTGGCGTGTCGCCAACGCAGCCACATTCGCTGTGGTCAGTGCAGCAACATCCGCCACTTCCATTGCGCTGATCTGCCCTGTCGTGAGCGCTCCCAGTGTGGTCGTGTTCAAGGCAGCTACCTGCTCCGTCGTCAAGGCAATCACCTGCGCATTGGTCAAGGATGATGCTTGCGCTGTTGTCAATGCAGCCACCTGTGCTGTGCTCAATACCGCAATCTGCTTGGCCGTCAAACCCACCACCTGTGCAGTGGTCAAGAAAGACAAGCTTCCTGTCGTC
>Ga0214919_10000743_pt1 | contig 55903 bp, 46 predicted proteins | sample LL1503_MetaG_FD_177994 | JGI IMG/M metagenome (GOLD analysis project Ga0214919, IMG submission 177994) | Freshwater microbial communities from Lake Lanier, Atlanta, Georgia, United States - LL-1503 | ecosystem: Environmental > Aquatic > Freshwater > Lake | place: USA: Georgia | collected... | reverse complement strand
GCAATGGTTTCAATTAGTTAAATCTAATTTTCCAGATGCAAAAATTAGACAATCTAAAATGATCGACGGACCGTGTTTTGCAATTTTACCCAACGGTAAAAAATTAGATTGGGAACCAGTAGAGCAAGGTATGACGGAAGGTGCCAAAGTAGATCGTCAAGCCAAGCATATCACTGCCAGCATGATGAAAAAAGGTAAGAGTAAGAAAGATGCAGAAAGCATTGCCTGGGCACATATCAAACATCCTAAGAATGAAAGTGTAGATACATACTTTGAATCATTGAACTCTATGTTAGAAAGACAATTGGAACCTACTATGGATTTAGACGCTTGGGTTGATAATTTCCAAAATGCTGATCCAAATAAGTATCACCAATTTAAAAATAAGACCCCAGAAAAAAAAAAGTAATGGCCACAGCGGCCTTGTATAAAGCCCGTCAGCCAAAGGTGAAAAAGAAATGAGAGCATACGAGTTTATAAATGAATCTGCCGCTTGGCATCGTAAGGCCGGCAAGAATAAGAATGGTGGATTGAACGACAAAGGCATTGCTAGTTATCGTAGAGAACATCCTGGTAGTCATTTACAAAAAGCAGTAACTACCAAACCTAGCAAACTAAAAGCCGGTAGTAAGGCTGCTAAACGTCGTAAATCATTCTGTGCCAGAATGTCAGGTGTTGATGGTCCTATGAAAAAGCCCAATGGCGAACCTACACGCAAAGCATTATCATTGAGAAAATGGAATTGCTAAATGCGTATCAATGAATTACTTGAGGCTCTTGCAAGTGATGCAGATTTAAAAGCACGTTACGGTGATTTTGATCCAGAAGACAAACCTATGCTTCCAACAACACATGTTGGTGGCGCACCTGCTCCTACTCTATGGACAGCATATGATGTAATTCGAAATATCTTAGGAAAAGATCGAGTAACTGACGACGATGAAGAATTAGGACCAGGAATGTATTATGTTTATCAAAGCAGCGGGCCTCCTATGTTTAGAGATACAGGTGACGGAGTGGGCAGTATCAACTTACCAAACTTAGACAGCAAAGCAGCAAAAGATGTAGCACAGGCGGCACACGAAGCATATCATGCATATGTTCATAGTAAAAGTCAAGGTGGGGTTGTTCATGCTAACGAAAAAATTATAAACAATCTAGCAGAAAAATGGTTACGAAAACATTTATCAGGACCTGCATTACATGTTGGATTAGAACAAATTGTAGGCAGTAGGATAAGTTACGGTCCAAATCATATTCCTACACAAAAAGAAAACTTTGCTGACGGTCGGCATCCTGAAGATAAGGGTGACTCAAAGCGTTATCATGTTCCTACCAAAGGAAAGATAAGTACATTACGTAAGATAGCACATCAAGGCGGTCGTAAAGGACAACTTGCACATTGGATGGCTAATATGAGATCTGGTAAAAACAAATAATGTTTAATTTTATAAAATATGTGGTAGAGGGCAAAGAGATTAAAACACTTGAACAAGTGAAATTATCCTATGCCCGCGATGCTCTCGAACCTGTGTTAAGCGAGGATGCTATAGATTATCATTATGGCAAACTATACAGAACGTATGTAAATCGCTACAATAGCGGTGAAGGTGATCCAGACTTTAACGAAGCAGGTGCTTACTTGCATAGTATGTACTTTCCACAACTACAAATTCCAGATGAAGCCAACACACCAATTGGTGCATCCAAAGAGTTTATTGATAAACACTTTAAATCATTTGAGAACTTCAAAGAAGAATTTACCAAATTGTTTATGTCCATTCAAGGAAGTGGCTGGTGCTATCTATCAAGCAATGGTGATATAAAAATAATTCCCAATCATTCTATAAAGAAAGATATTATCGTTTTAATCGATGCTTGGGAACATGCTTGGTCATTAGATTATCAAGCAGATAAAAAGAGTTACTTGACTAACCATTGGAAAATTATTAATTGGAACATTATAGACGCTCGTTTATAAAATAAACCTTGACATTTCTCCTTGTTGAGTATATACTTACTTACAAGGAGATTTTTTATGGGTAAAGCATTTGGAGCGCCTGAACAGGCCAAAATTAAACAGATCGTTGCAGAGGGCATGACCGTTATGCAGGAGATTCAAGACCTCACCGAAGGACTTAACGATACCATTAAAGCAGTGGCGGAGGAACTCGAGGTTAAGCCCAGTGTGATTAAAAAGGCAATCCGAATTGCACAAAAAGATCAATGGGACAGTGTTTGGAAAGAGTTTGACGACTTGGAAACTATTGTAGATATCAGTGGTCATTCACATCGTCGTACTGATGAGTGAAATTTTAACTAATGTCATTAAATGGATCAAGGATGACTATAAAACTTACCCTCTACGTTTTATCGTTGAGATTACGGCTTGGGCAACTTCAATCGGATGTAGCATTACTATGGCGTTCACAGTTCCAAATCCGCCTCTTATCATTCTTTATCCTATTTTTATTGGCCAGTGTATTTTGTATGGGTGGGCTTGTTATAGCCGTAAATCTTTTGGCCTGCTTGCAAACTACGTATTGTTAGTCACTATAGATAGCATCGGCCTATTCAGGATGCTAAATAATTTATGAGTAAGGTTGAATCAGCCATAATTGATTATAAGACGGTCAGTGAGCCATTAAATCACGAGGAGGAAAAATATGTCATATGTTGACGCAATGTGGGATCGCGACAAAGATGTTATCAAAGTCGTTGAACGTGATCCAAAGAAAGGCAGAATCTATCAAGAATATCCTGCCAAATTCATCTTTTATTATCCTGATCAAAAGGGTAAGTACAAATCAATCTACGGTGAGAATCTAAGTAAAGTATCTTGTAGAAATAACAAGGACTTCCAAAAAGAACTACGTATCCACGGCGAACGTAGACTCTATGAAAGTGATATTAAACCAGCATTTAGATGTTTGGAAGATCATTATCTTGGAGCAGAACCTCCAAAACTTCATGTAGCATTTTTTGACATTGAGGTAGACTTTGATCCAGAACGTGGCTATAGCACTCCTGAAGATGCTTTTATGCCAATTACCAGTATTGCAATTCATCTACAATGGTTAGAAACATTAGTTTGTTTTGCTGTTCCTCCCAAAACATTAACCATGGAACAGGCACAGGAACAAGTTAAAGACTTTCCTAATACCATGTTGTTTGAAACAGAAGCAGAAATGTTAGATGCATTTCTAAATCTAATCGAAGACGCTGATGTATTAAGTGGATGGAACAGTGAAGGTTTTGATATTCCTTACACTGTAAATAGAGTTACAAAAGTACTAAGTAAAGAAGACACTCGCAGATTCTGTTTGTGGGATCAATTTCCAAAGAAAAGAGAATATGAGAAATATGGGAAACAGGCTGTTACTTATGATCTTATTGGTCGCGTTCATTTGGACAGTCTCGAACTGTACAGGAAATATACCTATGAAGAACGCCACACCTACCGGCTCGATGCCATTGGAGAAATGGAGGTAGGTGAAAGTAAGACTGTCTACGAAGGCACATTGGATCAACTATATAACAATGACTTCCGTAAATTTATTGAATATAATAGACAAGATACTGCACTACTTGACAAGTTAGATAAGAAATTAAAGTTCTTGGATCTTGCCAATACACTGGCACATGAATGTACAGTATTACTACAGACCACAATGGGTGCTGTAGCTGTAACAGAACAGGCAATTGTTAATGAAGCACATCACAGAGGGCTAATTGTCCCAAGCCGTGCCAAGCGTGATGAAACTGAAAACAATCAAGCAGCAGGTGCTTATGTAGCATATCCTAAAAAAGGATTACATGATTACATTGGAAGTATGGACATTAACAGTCTATATCCAAGTGTAATTCGTGCATTGAATATGGGTCCAGAAACCATTGTTGGACAAATACGTCAGACCAATACTGACGAATTTATTCATAAACAAACAACATTGGATAAAAAATCCTTTGCGGCTGCATGGGAAGGTATGTTTGGTAGTTTAGAATTTGAAGCAGTAATGCGACAGGATCGTGCATACGAACTTACTATAGATTGGGAAAATGGTGAACATGACGTATTGAGCGGAGCCGAGGCGTATCGACTAATTTACGAAAGTAATCAACCGTGGATGCTCAGTGCTAATGGTACAATCTTTACCTATGAACAGGAAGGTATTATTCCCGGACTATTGGCTCGCTGGTATAGTGAGCGTAAGGATATGCAGAAAAAACTTAAAGTAGCCATGGATGCTGGCAATAAGATTGAAGAAGAATATTGGGACAAACGACAACTAGTTAAGAAAATTAACTTGAATAGTTTGTATGGTGCTATTCTTAATCCGGGTTGCAGATTCTTTGATAAGCGTATTGGACAAAGTACCACACTAACTGGTCGTGCTATTGCTCGTCATATGGCAGGCAAGGTTAATGAAGTTATCACAGGTGAGTTTGATCACGTTGGTAAAAGTATTATCTATGGTGACACAGACAGTTGTTATTTTTCTGCATACAATGCATTAAAGATTGATATCCAAAAGAAATTAATTCCTTGGGATAAAGATATTGCTATCCAACTATACAACACAATTGCAGATAATGTTAATGCTACATTTCCGCAATTCATGTTAGACACTTTCCACTGTCCAAAGTCACGTGGCGAAGTTATTAAAGCAGGACGTGAAATTGTTGCTATCAAAGGATTGTTTATTACTAAGAAGCGTTATGCTGTATTGTACTATGATAAAGATGGCAAGAGATATGACAGTGAGACCAAACCTGGCAAAATTAAAGCCATGGGCTTAGATTTGAAACGTAGCGATACTCCAGAATTCATGCAGAAGTTTCTTGAAGAAGTACTAACTAAAGTTCTAAATGGTAGTCAGGAAGAAGAAATTCTTGATATGATTAATGAATTTAGAACTGAGTTTAAAGCACGACCCGGATGGGAAAAAGGCAGTCCTAAACGTGCTAACAATATTGCCGAATATCAAGAAAAAGAACGTAAGGCAGGTAAGGCAAATATGCCAGGACATGTACGTGCTAGTATTAACTGGAATACTTTAAAGCGTATGAACGGTGACAAATATAGTACCAACATTGTAGACGGTATGAAAGTTATTGTTTGTAAATTAAAAGACAATCCGCTCGGGTATACCAGCGTAGCATATCCAGTTGACGAACTACGTTTGCCTAAGTGGTTCCAAGAATTGCCATTTGATCATGCTGATATGGAAACTGTTATTATCAATAACAAACTCGATAACCTCATTGGTGTTCTAGAGTGGGATCTAGAATCTACTACACAAACAAATAATTTTGGGTCACTGTTTGACTTTGAGTAAAATATTTGTTGACTTTTTTACTAAATCTAAATAAACTAACTAAAAGGAAATTAATATGAAATCTATTCTTCAAGACATCGTTGCACATACAAACAAATTAGGCTTTCTAAATATTGTTAAAGTAACAGGCACAGAACAAAAAACTCTAATCGACTCTATGGCAGATGACCGTAGTGTTATTATGTATGCCGAAACTGCTAATCCACATCCGGACATGATTGGCACATATGGTATGCCACAACTTGAAAAACTACGCTATCTATTAGATGGTAAAGAATATCAAGACGGTGCTAAAATTGAGGTAGTTACTGCCGAACGCAATGGCGAAACTATTCCAGTTGGTCTACACTTTGAAAACAAAGACGGCGACTTTAAGAACGACTATCGCTTTATGAATCAAGACATTATCAATGAAAAATTGAAAACTGTTAAATTCCGCGGAGTTAAATGGCATGTTGAAGTTGAGCCCACTGTGAGTGCTATTCAACGTTTTCAATTCCAAGCAGGTGCTAACACAGAACATACAACTTTCTTGGCAAAAACAGATGGTGGTAATTTAAAGTTTACATTTGGCGATGTTAGCAGCCACGGTGGTGAATTTATTTTTGCCACAGACGTTGTTGGTACTCTTACTAAAGGTTGGACCTGGCCAGTAAACAGCGTATTAAGCATTTTGAAAATTGCTGATGCTAACAATGCTAAGATTGGGTTTAGTGATGAAGGTGCTATGCAGATCACCTTAGACAGCGGCATTGCTACTTACAAATATATTATCCCAGCACAGGCATGATAAAAGGTCTAGCAGGCGGTGTAGGTATTAAGATAACAGGTGGGGACACCAGTGTACCTTACATTAATATGAATACGGAAATTCCCATGCAAGGTATGATTCGTGTATGGGGTACAGATTTACAAGTGTTTGGTGGTACTGGTTGGATGAAAGTGCCGTCTAGTTATGCAACTGCTACATTAGACGGATATACTTTAGAATTATTAGAGTGGGCAAGAAAGAAAAAGATGGAAGAAGAAGTTCTTTTATCATTGCCTAACGATAATCCTGCTGTTAAAATTGCTAGACAAAATGTAAATCGTGCTAAAAAAGAACTTGCTCGAGCAGAAGAACAATTAAAAATAACAGAGATATTAAGTCAAGATGAGTAATTCACCAGTTAACCTATCACCATTCCAAAGAGATTATGCTGTATATTTGCCAGCAATCAGCAGTTTTTACAGCACCTATGTTGCCAAACAACGATTAGGTGACTTTGTACCTAAGGGTCGTATTCCTAAAGGATTTGATCGCGGTATTGAAGGTATGAACTTTCTTAATGCTGAGCAAGGATACTTTACTTACAAGTATGGTCTATATTCAGCAGGTCACGCACAATTAGATATTCAAAAAAGTTTGGTACAAGAAAGTATGATCCAAGATCGTGATCATGCTAACACTATGATCTTAGGTGACTCAGGCGGATACCAAATTGGTAAAGGTATTCTAAAGTTTGATTGGTTGGACTTTGAAGGTAAAGCAGCTAACAAAACTCGTGATGACATTATTGCTTGGTTAGAACTAACCGCTGATTGGTCAATGATGTTGGACGTTCCTATCTGGGCCTGTGATAAGAACAATCAACCTCGTACTGGTTTAACAAGCCCAGAAGATTGTTTACAAAAGACTCGGTTCAATAACGATTACTTTTTAAAGAATCGGTTAGGTAAGACTAAATGGTTAAATGTTTTACAAGGCAGTGATTGGCATAGCGCACAGTCTTGGTATGAAGGTGTTAAAGAATATAGTGACCCTGCTGTATGGGGAGATAAAGCAGCAGAGGGTTGGGCAATGGGTGGTGTCAATATGAGTAAGATGGACATTACTTTAAAGCGTTTGATGATCATGCGAGAGGAAGGCATGCTCACAGGCAAGAACTGGATCCACTTCTTGGGTACAGCACAGTTAGATTGGGCTTGCTATCTAACTTCAATTCAACGACAACTCAGGAAACATATTAATGAAGAAATTACCATATCTTTTGACTGCGCCTCACCGTTTGTCGCAACAGCACACGGACTCGTTTACACAAACGCAATCCACACTTCGAAAAAGTTCAGTGTTGTTATGGAAAAAGCCCCAGACAACAAAGCACTTGCAGGAAGCGATATCCCATTCCCATTCGAATCGGAGATCGGCCGCAGACTTGTAATGGGCGACATTTGTCATTATGCTCCGGGTATGTTGAACAAAATTAAGAAAGAAGGTAAAACTTCTTGGGATAGTTTTGCTTATTCATTGTATATGGCACATAATGTACAATGTCATATTGAAGCAGTACAACGTGCTAATCATTATGCCGATATCGAAAGTGCAAGATTTAAACCTGACTGGCGTTCATGGAAAAAACTTAACTCTAAAGAACTTGCCAGCGATCAGTTCAGCGAATGGGTTCCACGTAATGTATTGTATTTCGATCGCTTTGTTGAAGAATTATTTAATACTAAAACATTAACAGAGGCCATGGAGATGTTAGAGCATCCAACTGCTAAAGCATTCTTAATCAGTATTGCGGGTGCTCGTAATACAACTAACGGACAGAATGATAATCTGTTTGGCGGTTTGTTTGATGTAGAAGAAGTTACTCGTGCAGATGAGATTGATCTTTCAGATGCTAACGATGCTGCATTGCAAAAATTAAGTGATGATCTAGGAGAATAATATGATTAGAGACGGACACGATAATATTAATTTCTTTCATGGTACAGAAGTAGAACATACTCCTGCATATGGTAAGAAAACTTTATTTGTTGTAGGTGTACAAAGTGTAGATGATATTGCTGCCAATTTACAAGGCTGCGAGCATATCTATTTTGGTGCTAATCAAAGTTTCCCTAATCTAGACATAAACGATGCCGATGGGTGGATGCCGTGGGAAAAAATGTTAAAATATTTCCTTCTAAGAGATTATCAATGTACATTGGACATAGATGTTAAATGCGTTGAAGGCATGTTAGAAGGTGGATTCACTGAGTATCATAATTTTATTCCAATGATTTCGGTGAAACTGCCCTATTTACAACAACTAGGTTATAATGCTATAATTAAAATAGATGACAAAGACTTCAAGTCAACTAACCCCGGTGTGTGGTGTCACAGCCTACACAATTTATTAACTCGTGAGACCTTTACAGACTGGTCTCAATATACCAAAGACGAAGTAATTACATGAAAGAATTATCAATGATCTGGGTTACCTTCCGTAAAGAAGGTATCCACATGTATCCCGCAGCCGCAACTGATCCTAAGTTAGCCACAGGCGATGAATATGATGTTAGTTTCCTTGGAACACCACATCGACATATTTTCCACTTTAAAGTTTTTATCCAGGTCTTCCAAGATGACCGCGATATTGAATTTATTCAGTTTAAGCGTTGGCTTGAGAAGTGCTACAATGATGGCATTCTTGAACTCAACCACAAATCTTGTGAAATGATTGCTCGTGAACTTAACACGACAATCACTGCAAGGTATCCTGGTCGTCAGACCATCATAGACGTAAGTGAAGACGGCGAGAATGGTGCTACACTTACTTTTTTTAATCAACCCTAATAATAGGAAAACTTAAATGGCACAGCCAAATTATATTCAAAAAACTCTTAAAATGAAACCCGAAGTATCTCGGATCTTTGATGATCTTGATGCTTGGTTAGATCATTGCAGATTTAATCTTCTTCCATACAGCGAGAAAGATCTTTATCGTTCTAATGACTATCGCAGGTTCCAACAAGAGCAAGAGTATTTGCAACGTAAGGCACGTCGCGAGGCATCAAACAAGCCTAGTCGTGAATATCAGGAACAATAATGCGTAAATTATACTATATGGGGCTAGAAAAATATGTCGCCCGATATACATATCAATTGCAAGATTGGAATACTGCTGTATTTGATCGTCGTGGTATTAACTATGTTGTTGTGCCTGGCGAAACACTCAGCAATGATCAAGCAATTGTAACCGGTCAGGTACTAGATGCACATGGACGCACATACTTTGGTATGAGCCAACTTATGAACTTGATACGTATGATGAAAGCAGGAGAATTAAACAATGAAGATGTTGTCTACTTTGAGGACATGTTTCAACCCGGTATCGAGAGCTTACCTTATATCCTCAAGCAAATCGATAGCAGCCACCGGCCTCGTATTTTTGTTCGCTGTCTTGCCCAGTCTATTGATCCTGACGATTTTGTTCATGTGTGGAATATGCAAGAGTTCATGGGTCATTATGAAAAGATGGTTGATTCGTTCGTAGATGGTGTACTAGCAACTAACGAAGAAATGGTAATGCATATGAAGATTGCAGGTTGGCGGGCTCCAATCTACAATATCAGTGGATTAGCATTCGGCAAGAGTGAAGTACAAGGTCGTGTTACAAGCATTAAGCCATTCAATGAACGCAAGAATCGTGTGGTATTTTCTGCACGTTGGGATCAGGAGAAACAACCTGATTTCTATATGGACCTCATTGAACAATGGTTTAAAGAGAATCCAGATACAGATGTTGAATTCTGTGTATGTAGTGGCGGCAAATTAAAATCCAATAGCGACAGTTATATGCAACGAACTCGTGACATGCAATCACGTGGGTTGTTGAAAATCTATGAGGATTTAGAAAAGAATGATTATTATAATATTGTTAATAAATCTCGTGTTGTGTTCAATTGCGCTTTACAAGATTGGGTTTCGAATACGGTCAGTGAAGCAGATGCTCTTGGCTGCAATGTGTTGTATCCTGCATATCGTAGTTTTCCTGAAACTTTCGCTAACGATCCTGACCGTTTGTATATCCCTTGGTCTATTGATAATGCTATTGGTAAGTTGCGTAGATTACTACAAGAGCCGCATAAAAACATAGGAAGAATAAGCGATTACAATGATGGCACTATTGATCGTATTTGCAATATTCTAGAAGGGCAAGGCGAAGAATGGTTGCGTATGAGTACTGATTACAGGAAATATACTCGTGAATCAAAATACTAAACGAGTAATTATAACAGGTGCGATGGGCTTTATTGGTAGTCATACCGCTAAGGCCTTTCAGCAAGCTGGCTATTATGTAATCGGCATTGACCGTACATGGACTATTCCAGATGCTTCTATGTTTGTTAATGAATTGATAATTGACGACTTTGTAAACATCACTGCAACGGCTGCTAATATAAACAAAGTAGACACAATCATACATATTGCTGGTACTAGTTTAGTTGGACCAAGCATTGCCAATCCCGGTGAATATTACGATAATAATGTTGCAAAAACTAATCGTATGTTAGATGAGTTAGCTACACTAGGATGGAAAGGTACAATCATCTTTAGTAGTAGTGCAGCAACTTATGGCAACGACTGCCTTGTTCCTATCACTGAATCTGCACAAGGTATACCTGTAAGTCCATATGGCCATAGTAAGAAAATGTGTGAATATGTAATTGAAAGTCACGCACATGCACACAGATTTAAAGGTATTGCACTAAGATATTTTAATGCTTGTGGATGCGACCCAGATAGCGATCTAGGTAACAATTGGGACGATACTCATTTAGTTCCTAGAGTTGTACAAAGTGTTTTAGAGAGAAGAACACTTACTATAAACGGTAATGATTTTTCTACAATAGACGGAACATGCGTGAGAGATTATTTGCATGTATCGGATATTGCTAGTGCTCACGTACAAGCAGTAGATCTTGCTGAAACACTTGACCGTGGTACATTTAAAGCGTATAATCTAGGAACAGGTCAAGGTATTAGTAATCTAGAAATAGTCAAAGCAGTAGAAGCTGCCACTGGACTAGATGTTGATTATGAATTAGGTCCAAGAAGATTTGGCGATCCGGATGAATTGATTGCAGATCCAAATAAATTTATGTCACATACTCAATGGCGGCCTAAATATAGTCAATTAGAAACCATTGTATCAACTACTCTTGAGTGGATGGAAAAAACTAATCTTAAAATTATAAAGGTTGAAAATGTCAAAGATTAAAATAGCAGAATTATTTTATAGTATCCAAGGTGAAGGACGTTATATGGGAGTGCCCAGTGTGTTCCTTAGAACTTTCGGCTGTAATTTCCGCTGTGCTGGCTTTGGTATGCCGCGTGGCGAACTAAGCACAGAGGTTGAGACAATTGCAATACAAGATGCACAAATGCCTTTTGGTGCATATAAAGATTTACCATTAGTAAGCACAGGTTGTGATAGTTACGCAAGTTGGGATCCACGTTTTAAAGACTACAGCCCACTACTAACCACAGATGCAATTGTAGAACGCATTATGGAAATACTTCCGCATGGTGAGTGGCGTGATGAGCATCTTGTTATCACTGGTGGCGAGCCGTTGTTGGGTTGGCAAAAACAATATCCAGATTTGTTGAAACATCCTAAGATGAAAAATCTTAAAGAAATCACATTTGAAACTAATGGCACAATGAATTTAACAAAAGAATTCAAACAATACTTACATACCTGGAAATATCATGATGATGTTGATTTCTATAGAGAAGTTACATTTAGTGTCAGTGCTAAATTGCCTTGCAGTGGTGAGCCATGGAATGATGCTATTAAACCAGAACGTGTTTGTGAGTATGAAGAATATGGTACAGCATATTTGAAGTTTGTTATTGCTACAGAGCAAGACTTTGCAGATGCTGAATGTGCTATTGCTGCATATCGAACAGCAGGATTTTTAGGACACATATATCTAATGCCAGTGGGTGGTATTGAAAGTGTGTATGCAATGAATAATAAGAATGTAGCATTGTTAGCAATGAAACATGGATTGAGATATAGTGATAGATTGCAGGTACCACTCTTTAAAAACGAGTGGGGAACTTAATTAAAGAATATATATGTCTAAAACATGTCCAAGTTGTTTGAATCAAATGGATTATCTTGCAACAAGATGTCCTCATTGTACATCATATTATCAACCTACTACTCCTATATTTAAAACAGAAACCGAAATACTTATAATTGTTTGTATAATAATAGTAACCATTATTTACGCAATATTTAGGTAGCTTTTATACATAATCTAAAGAGAAAAAAATGAAAACGTTTATTAAAAATTTATTAGGCATTGTAGACAAACCAGTAGTTATAGAAACACCCGAAGTTAAGAACGAGCCAGTTATTTTACCCAAAGTTCCACGAGCAAAGAAACAAAAAACAGCAAAAGAAATTGCTACAGAAAAAAAAGAACCGTGGGTAGCAGTTATGGATACTCATGTTAATAAGGATAATATTCGCAATGGCTTCTTTGAACTTGACTGGAATGAATATTTTGTGTTAAAATTAAGAACTGAAGGATATCAGGGCGAGACAGACGAATCAGTAGTTGATCTTTGGTTTCAAGACTTGTGCCGAAATATTGGAAGTGAGTCAGGTGTAAATATGGATCGTCGAGGCAGCGGTTATATTAATGTTAATAATTTAGGTGACGGTAGATCGGAAATTTCTTAATGAACAAAACATACATTCTTGTAGATACAGCAAACACATTCTTCCGTGCAAGACACGCCACTCGTGGTGATCTAAATGATAAGATTGGAATGAGTCTTGCTACTGTATTAGGCAGTGTTCGCAAAGCATGGCGTGACTTTAAAGGCGATCATGTTATCTTCTTTTTGGAAGGTAGAAGCTGGCGTAAAGATGTATATGCTCCTTACAAACGGCAACGTACAGAAGCCCGTGCTGCTCAGAGTCCAAGAGAAGCAGAAGAAGATCGTGTGTTTTGGGAAACGTTTGATCAGTTTAAAGATTATATTACAAATAAAACTAATTGTACCGTATTGCAACATCCACAACTTGAAGCAGATGATTTAATTGCAGGTTGGATACAAAGTCATCCTTCTGATAATCATATTGTAGTTTCAACCGATGGGGATTTTGCACAACTTATTGCACCCAATGTTCGCCAATATAATGGTGTAATGCAGATTACAACTACACACGAGGGATACTTTGATGAAAAAGGTAAGCCTGTTAAAGATAAAAAAACTAATTTGCCAAAAGGCGCACCGGACCCAGCATGGTTACTCTTTGAGAAGTGTATGCGTGGAGACACCTCTGACAACATCTTCTCTGCTTATCCGGGAGTACGTGAGAAAGGAACAAAGAATAAAGTTGGTCTCCGTGAGGCCTTTGCTGACAGAGTAAGCAAAGGATATTCTTGGAACAATCTCATGTTGCAACGTTGGTCTGACCACGAAGGTATTGAACATCGTGTGTTAGATGATTACACTCGTAATGTACAACTGTGCGATTTAACAGCACAACCAGATAACATTAAAGAGTTAATTAAAGAAACAATAGATACTGCTACACAAGCAGAAAAAAATATTCCACAAGTTGGAGTAAGATTGCTCAAACTATGCTCTGAATATGATCTAAACAAGATCAGCGAACAGGTGCAAAGTTATGCAGAACCACTAAATGCGAGGTATATAGCATGAATGCAGTAATTTCAAAAGTATTGATCCCAAATAAAGAATGGATTATCGAAGGCAATGGTAAGAAGATTGGATCTATTGCTAAAAATAAAAAAGGATACATATTCTTACGTAAAGGTAAAATGGTAGAAATTAAAAGTTTCAAAGAAATTGTTGATCAACTAGCAACTGTTGATAAAAAAACTAACAAGTTTGAAATAGAACCACTTACCCATACAATTTATAACTATCCTTGTCGAACCAAACCATATAATCCTGTATATAATGTACAATCTAAATTACCTCTATATACAAAAAACTTAAAAAGTAAGAGTAGATATTGTGCTGGCTACTATGTCATACAATTTCAGAAAGGTTGGCTACGAAGCTATTGTCCAAAATTAATTACACTTGAACGGAATCCATATCATGGACCGTTTAAAACTTCACAAGAAATGAAGGTTGTATTAAATAGTTTAAATAAGATATGAAGCAATTAAACACATTACCTATTGAAGACTTCTTAGATAAGACTAAAATTGCCATAAAAACTAATCAAAAAGTGGTAACGTTAAGTATAAAAGAAGCTACAGACTTGCAAAATAGTCTAGCAGCAGTAATGACACGATTAGCAGGACAGTCTTCACCGGATATTCCTACAATACAAGTTAAAATGGACGGCGGTAGATTTTAGAAAAACAGGTAAATATATACGCACATTTGGAGCGTATGTAATGAGTAGACCTAAACCGAAAGTCTTATTAGAGATAACAAATAAAAAATCGTATAAAACAGATCAAGTTTTAGAGTCTGACGCTGTTTGGTCTGTATTTTATCAAGATAAACCTATTAATTTAAAGACCAGTAGTGTGGTTGCACAAGAAGTAGGACCAAAATATAAGAAAGTATCTTTTGCAAATAGTGGTCATGCTTTTAATTTAGCGGAAAAATTAAACAAAATGTTTAACACAACAGAGTTTTCCGTTTATAAACTAACTTCTGGTGAGAAAATCACCGATGAACCAAAAACTTAAAATCACTAAACTGGTGGCCGAACAATTAGGGCTAGCCACCGACGATAAATCTATTGATACACTACGTCAGGTATTGTGGAGTAATCCAAGACTTAAGAAAAAAGGTGGACTTGGATTAACTGAAAAAGGATTTGAAAGTTTCTGTAATGCCGAAATCAAACATCACAGGGTAGCATTTGAAGAGCCGATGTTCTTAACTAATTCGTTATTATTGTGGATTGACAACAATGTTGACTGTCCGTTTTACTTAACCCATAAAGAAATTTATCTTTTTGGAGAAAAAATGGCAATTCAGCTTATTTTATTTTCTGGAAATATCCAAAAACTACAAAGAGCACAGAAACGATATGCAGAAATCACTTGACAAAGTGAGTAAATGTATGTATAATTAACGTATTGCAGCAAATAATCGCCGCAATACTAATTTAACTTTTTTAGAAAGATAACACTATGGCAGAAGCAATGAGCGCAAATCGCACCGTTACTCCTAACGAGGCAAAGCGTAGTATCCGTAAATGTGTGAAGATCCAGCGTCCTGTGTTCATGTGGGGCCCTCCGGGTATTGGCAAATCCGATATCGTTAAACAAATTGGCGACGAACAAGGACGTGAAGTTATCGATGTCCGTTTAAGCCTCTGGGAACCTACTGATATTAAAGGTATTCCATATTACAATAGTAACGAAAACACTATGACATGGGCTCCTCCTTCGGAATTACCCACTGATCCAGAATCGACTGCTATCCTATTCTTGGATGAGTTAAACTCTGCGGCTCCTGCTACACAGGCAGCGGCTTTCCAATTAGTACTTAACCGTCGTGTTGGTACTTATCAACTGCCAAAAGGTGTTAGCATTGTTGCCGCAGGTAACCGTGAAACTGACAAAGGTGTTACTTATCGTATGCCTGCTCCGTTAGCTAACCGTTTTGTTCACATTGAATTGAAATCTGACTTTGAAGACTGGCAAGAGTGGGCTGTTAACAACAAGGTGCATGAGCAAGTTGTTGGTTACATTGGTTTTGCCAAACAAGATTTGTACGATTTTGATCCAAAATCTTCAAGCCGTGCCTTTGCAACTCCACGTTCTTGGTCCTTTGTTAGCGATTTGCTTAAAGATGACGATTTGGACGAGCGTACATTAACCGATTTGGTTGCTGGTGCAATTGGTGAAGGACTTGCTGTTAAGTTTATGGCACACCGTCGTGTTGCTAAACAGATGCCTAACCCAACTGACATCCTGTCTGGTAAAGTAGAGAAGTGCAATATCAAAGAAATCTCAGCAATGTACTCTTTGAGCATTAGCCTTTGCTATGAACTACAAGATTCTTTTAATAAGAAGGCTAAAGATTGGGATGCACAGGCAGATCGTTTCTTCTTGTTTATTATGGATAACTTTCCAACTGAGCTAACTGTTATGGCTGCTAAGGTTGCGTTGACTAGCTACAATCTTCCGTTTGATGCTAGTAAGTTGAAGAACTTTGATCGCTTCCATGACAAGTACGGTAAGTACATTTTGGTTGCAATGGAGAGCTAAAAAAGCCCGCAAGGGCTTTTTTTACTTGCTCTTTTGATAAATTTAATGTATAATATATGCTTAAACACTAAAAGGATACGCTATGTCTAAAGTAATGAAGGCCGAAAAAACTAAAAAGCAAGACTGGGCAGATAAAGAGTTTACTCCGTCTGAAAAAAATAAAATTCTTGAGAAACTTATTACAGCCCGTGTTGGCTTGCTATTGAAGCATCCGTTCTTTGGCAATCTTGCTACACGTATGAAAATGGTTGATGCTAGCGAGTGGTGTAATACATTGGCTACAGACGGACGCACCTTCTATTACAATAATGGCTTTGTTCATAAACTAAATCCTAAAGAAGCAGAGTTTGGCTTTGCACACGAAGTTCTACATAATGTGTTTGATCACATGGGACGTCGTGACGGACGAGATCCTACACTATCAAATATTGCCGCAGACTATGCCGCTAATCAAATTCTAAAAGATGAACGTATCGGTGTAGTGCCAAGCTTCATTAAAATCTTCCAAGACGACAAATATCGTGGTAAGAGCTATGAAGAAATCTATTCCGAACTCTACGAGAAAGCAGAAAAAATTGATGTCAGTTCACTTGGCGAATTGCTTGACGACCATTTAGATGGTGAGGACGGAGAAGGCGAAGAGGGTGATAACAAAGGCAAAGGTAAAGGTCGTCCAAAATTAACCGCTGAAGAAAAGAAACAGATCCGTGACGAGATCAAAGAAGCTGTAATGGCTGCTGCTCAATCTGCAGGTGCTGGACGAGTACCTGCAGGTATACGTCGTATGATCAGTGACTTTACTGAGCCTAAAATGGATTGGCGTCAACTCCTGCGTATGAATATCCAAAGTATCTTCAAAAGCAATTTTAGCTTTGCTCGACCAAATCGTAAGAGCCAACATTGCGGTGCTATCCTGCCCGGAATGATGAATGAAGAAACTATTGATGTATCTGTAGCAATTGATATGAGCGGAAGTATTTCTGATGTAATGGCCAAAGACTTCATTAGTGAAGTTAAAGGTATCATGGATGAGTACAGAGACTTTAAATTGGATCTGTGGTGCTTTGACACCGAGGTATATAACTATGCTCGTTTTTCTGGAGACAATGCAGATGATATTATGAGTTACGAGGTTAAAGGTGGTGGTGGTACAGACTTTGATGCAAACTATGAATTTATGAAACGTGAAGATATTAATCCAAAACGTTTTATTATGTTTACAGATGGATATCCGTGCGGTAGCTGGGGAGATGAGGATTATTGCGAAAGTTTGTTTGTTATTCACGGCAACGATACCATAATTGCACCCTTCGGCCAGACTGCTTATTATAAATAAAGTAGGTATATAATGTCTCTAAATAGAGGAAACGTAAATGCTTTGTCAGTATTAGGACTAAGGAAACTATCCTTTATTCCAGAGCATTTTACTAAACTTTCGATAGAGCATCGATTCAGTGTTAAGGACATCGAGCATTGGATTGAATATAACTTAGATGGCAGATATGCTATCAAAGACGGATATGGTTTAGATCATGATAGGAAAATCGTTGCTTTTACAGAAATAGGAATGGAAGATCCAAAAGAGCTAACCATGCTGGCAATAGGATGCCAACATTTACATAAAAAATAAGGATATTTAAAATGGAAGAAAATCAAACACAAGGAGCTGAGGCAGCAGCACCACAAACACCCGAGCTTACAATTACAGACCTAACAAATCTACGGTCAATTGTAGATGTTGCCGTACGCCGTGGAGTATTTGCTGCTAATGAAATTTCTGCAGTCGGTTCAACTTATGACAAGCTAAATGCATTTTTAAATGCAGTAGCACCACCACAAACTGAAGAAAAGCCTGCAGCCGCAGAATAATACAAGGAGAGTAGCATGGCTAAATTTACCAAACATGTAGGTAAGATGAAAAATAATTCTGCTCGTATAGCAGTGGTCTATAGAACAATTCCTGGTGATGCTAATAGTGCATTAGTCGTAGGAACCAATGGTCTCACCGACGCCTATCATGACTCATTAATGAGTCTAATTGACAGTGATGCCGGACAGCAAGCTAACGAACTTGCAGATGTTCTTGCTGTACGTCGATTCCCTGATGGTACTGTCATGCTACAATATTTGCATGCCAATGGACACCTTAAAAAAGTTCCTACCAATCTTGTATTAATGACTGCAAATAGTCAATCAACTACACCATTGGATGAACTTAATAGAATAATTGCAGAACAAAAGGGAGTTACATTAGAAGAACTAGCAGTAACAGATGGTACTCCTAAAGAAGAAATTAAAACTTCTGTTAAAGAAGAAATTGTTATTTCGGACGTTGTGGTGCCGGAGACTAAAAAATCTGTAGTGGTTGAATCCACTGAAGAAATTTCTGATCCAGTACTAATTGCAAAACAATATCGTTCTAAGGCTGATAAGTTAGCCAAGGATGCTGCTAATTTCCGTAGAATGGCAGACGCTATTGATCCACCAAAGGCTAAAGAGTCTAAAGCCAAGAAAACTGTCGCGGCTTAATGTCAGATTCTGAACACACCTATCGCGATGCTCTTTCAGATATTTTAAATACTGGAGAGCATCGACCCGATAGAACAGGCGTAGGTACTATCAGTAAGTTTGGACTACAGTTAAAGTTTGATCTGCAAGAAGGATTTCCAGCTATTACCACAAAACGTTTAGCTTGGAAATCTGTTGTTAGCGAACTACTATGGTTTATTGAAGGTAGTGGTGATGAAAATCGTTTAAAAGAAATACTTCACGGTAGTCGTAACAGTACAGAAAATACTATTTGGTCTGAAAATGCCAATGCATCATACTGGCGGCCAAAAGCTAGATTCAAAGGTGATCTTGGTAGAGTGTATGGAGTACAATGGCGTACATGGCGTGCTCCAGTGTTTGGTGCTAACCGTATGGCAGTTAAACATATTGATCAACTTCAACTATTAATTAATGGTATTAAGAAAGATCCATATGGACGTAGACATATTATTAGTGCTTGGAATCCTGGTGAACTTGATCTAATGGCATTACCTCCTTGCCACATGATGGCACAATTTTATGTAAGTAGCAGCGATAAATTAAGTTGCCATATGTATCAGCGTAGTGCAGATATGTTTCTTGGAGTGCCGTTTAACATAGCAAGTTACGCATTATTCACTCATATGATTGCACAGGTATGTGAACTATCAGTAGGAGAATTAATTATTTCATTCGGTGATGCACATATCTATGACAATCACTTAGAGCAAGTAAGAGAACAATTAAGTAGAGTACCGTTAACATTGCCTACATTGGAAATTAATAAAGATATTAACGATATAACTAAATTTACTATGCAAGATATTAAATTAGTTGATTATACTTGTTATGCTACCATTAAAGCACCAATGGCAGTTTAAATTACTAATACTTCCATAATTCCAAAGCCCTCGGATTGAGTTCCTAGGGCTTTTGCTATTACTGTTCCATCTGGGGCTGAACCTCCTAACCACGCAGAAGCATATCCAGGGTGTGTACTTGTTACTAGTAAGTCTCCCCTGTTAATAACGCCTTCAACTCGGCATGGAACCCGGCCTTTTAAGGCAATATAAGGGTGAGTTTCGTCAGATCCTGCCTCGGAATTCATCATATATGCCGGGTTTGTACTTACTATGCCCGCTACCCTTGTATCACCATAAGATGTTGAAATAGTGACTTCTTTTTCACCACCTAAAACTAAAACAGTTCCAGGTTCGTAAATTGCATCTGCTTCATATCTTTCTGCTAGATCGGCATAAAAAGCACTTGTAGCAACACCTTCAAATCTTGTTGCTTTAACAAAATGAGTTGACGGATTATACGTGAATGAATAATCTATAGAAACACTTCCGTTTGTAAAAGAAGAACCTGTATTGATAAAGGCTACAGGATTATATTTGTTGGTAGCATCAATTGTGGTTGAAAATCCCGAAGCATATGTAGCAGTGTTTGCATTCAATGCATGTGCAGCAGTTCCCCAAAAATAATTGCCAGACTCTTCAGAATTTCCTGTAGAAGGATTTGCTCCATTTAAATTTATTCCTTTATGTAACCTGGCACCGGCTGAACGATTAATTGTGTACTGTCCAGATAATCCACCATTTAATGTATAATCTTGATTTGATATAGTTGCAACAACATCGCCACTGATAACTGCTTTGGTATTATAAATTTTATTTTGACCGTCAGTGGATTCAAAATCTCCTCTCCACCCTGCATTTGAATCTGCACCAATTGGTGGACCAACTAATGTATACGAAGTTCCATTAAAAACATGTAATTGTTGTTCTGAAACATTATACCATAAGTCACCGGTAGTAGGAACTACTATATTAATAGGATTGGTAGAATTTATTTCAAGTGTGGCAATACTTTTCCAATTGGTAGAATCATAAACATTAATATGTTTACTATTTGAATCATACCAAAGTTGTCCTTCAATAGGTTTTAATGGTGCAGACGAATTAGAAAAATTTTCTAATAACTTTAGAAAATTTTCATTTTGAATTTCTCCATAACCTGCATAGTTTCTACCTACAAAAGTTAAGTCACTTGTGATGTCTGTTGTTGCATCTTGTACTGTTGCAATAATCGAACCGTTAGTTTTATTTAAAATATATGACATTGAATTAAACCTTTAAATTTTTACAATGTTAGTCACTGTACTAAGAGATGGAGTATCATATATATCATACCATTTCCATATATTAATTCCTGGATGTAATGGGTCATCAATTAGTTTAAATCTTCTAACAGATACATCAATTGATACTCCGTTATTAAACGAACAAATTACTTTGGCATTTGAATTTATTGGATAACCAAGCTCATCATTTGTTACGTTAGTGGCTGTAGAAAATAGTAAAGGTAAGAAATTCTTTATAGCAATATTTCCTGTCTCTATATTTGTTTTTGCAGTAGCAACACCTGATATTGCTGGATTAGGATCACCGTAGGGTGTAATGTCAAATGTAGCAGTTAGTGTTTGACCGTTTGGAAATTGTTTAACGTTATCTATATAATAATTACCCGTAATATATAAATCACCTTTTACATCTACATCACGAAGAAAAGTTGTACCATTTACTATAGATGTAACAGACCCTACACCAAGGTATGTAGCCGAATCTGTACCTTTCATACTAAATGAACTTGTAGTAATTAATCCAATAGTAGTACCGTAAGAATATATTAAACCAACTTTTTGAGGTACATTGGTATCATCTTCTCTTATAGTGGTTGGAGGAGGTTCAATTCCAAATTTTCCTAATATTCCAGATACAGCTGGGCCGACTAATTTATAATTATATCCATTCCATATTTTTAATTGACTATTAGCACTATCATACCATAAATCTCCTGTACTAGTTGTACTAGCAGGGGTGCCGTTTACTGTTGCACCATATGTGGGTTTAAAAGAAGTTCCATCAAAAACATTTAATTTTTTTGTATAAGTATTAAACCATAGTTGTCCAGGTTGTGGATTTGGAGGTGCATTTTGATTGGAAAAACTTGTTAGTAACTTGGCTAAATTGTTATTAATATATTGTCCATAGTTGTCAACATTTTTACCAACAAGATCTAAGCTGGTAGATACACTATCAACTACTCCAGTGGCAATACTTGCTAGAACAGAACCGTCGTTGTTATATATAATGTAGGCCATAATTATGTTTTTATAAGATATGTTAAATAGGTACTACCTGAAATTAAAGTAGTAGTTGACATATTCGGAACTCTAAACGTTCCAGCACCAGCAGTACCGTATGATGTCCCAATAACAGCATACAACAAAGGATATAGAGATGTGCTTGTTGACTGACCATTACACACTAAGAATCCAGATGGTATACTAGTAGATGTGCTAAATGGAATAATCATTCCTGGTTGAATCAATACAGGATAAACATCAGATAGAAAAGATGATTTAGATATTTTTTCTAAATTAGATGTTGTTGTAGACGTATTTAAAATTAATAATGTTTGAGTAGCAGTTGTTGTATTTGATGTAGTTTGATCATTTATTAATGATCGTGTAACAGTTGTTACTAATGTTACATCTGCTGTTCCATTAAATGATACTGAAGATGTGGCAGTGATAGGGCCTTGTATAATAAACTTTTTAGAATTTGTCAAGGACGATGCTGAACCAGTTATACTACCGGCAAACAAATCTACTCCATATATATTACTAACGTAAATTGATCTAAATTTTTTCAGAGTAGATCCAATATCAAACGAATCGTGTGTTCCTGGTTGGATTGCAATTGCATCTATAGTAGGTGATACAATTATTTTACCTGTTGATGTTGTATTTCCTGTAACAGTTAATCCTTTTGATGACAACGACCCATTAAATGTTCCGCCGCCTGTTACTGATAATGCAGCCGAAGCTGCTGATGTAATACTTACAGCACCAGTTAATCTTGCTCCGCCTGCAACATCCAATGTAGGACTTGTAGACGAAGTACTAGTGTTTATACCAATGTTGGCATATATAGAATTAAATTTTAAATAAGAATTTTGAGTTCCTACTTTTAATATTGAACCTTCATAATTAACAACACCATTATTTGTCGTATCGCTATATAATCTAAGCAAATTGCCGTTTGAAGTTGGGCGTATATATAATCCATTAGAAGATTCTATATAAAAAGTTCCAGTATGTATTTGTGATGTTGCTCTATTTTTTAATAAATCAGAAGAAGTAACCACAGCACCATACTCTGATTCAAGTGCCGATGCTTTTTCTGCCAATCCATTATATTTTGCTAAAACTTTAGTTGTAATATTAGTACCAATTTTTATTGTAGAAAATCCATCTATAACTGTTCTTGGAGTAAATGCATTATAAGAAACAATTTCAACCACATAACCGTTTACCCAATTTTTTACAATTGGATAGCTATTTCCATCTGTGGCCTGAATAAGTATTGTTTCGTTTCCAGTTTTATTTTCTCCATTTAGTACATTTGGTCCTACTATTGTCCATTGATTGCTATATCTAATTTTTAATTGATTATTTGCTGTGTCTACCCAAATATCACCATCGGCTATACTAGTATAACGAATGGTAGGATCAACTATTTGTTGATATATACCATTCGCAGATGGCCATCTTCCAGATGTACCTGTACCGTTGTTAATTCTTAATATTGGTTTTGATACATTACTTGTGTCATACCAAAGTTGTCCCTTGATTGCATGTATAGGTTCTGAAGGGCTGGCAAAATTTTCTAATAATTTTAAAAAGTTTTGTGCTACAGGGAGACCATAGTTTTGATATCCAGAACCTACTAGTGTTAAACTTGTGGAATCAATATTAATACCTGTACCTTCAGTTTTTGAAAGCACCGTAATTGTTGTTGTGGTGTTTGGATCTGAAAAAGATAATGTATATGCCATGATTAAATTCCACTACTTATACTTTGAATTCTTATAGTATAGTCAACCTGAATCATCCTGTTTAAAGATTTTTGTACAGGGTGGAATATTACATGAGTTAACAACATGCCTTCGTTGGGTCCTGCAACAGCATAAGATTTTAAACCTAATTCATCAAATATATAATCAGTGGTGCTAGATGTACCTGTATCAAATGCAGATTGATCATTTGGTTCACCAAAGTCTAATAAACAACTTACAAGAACATCTGAATATGCTGTTCCTATAATATGTCTGGTTTCCATGAAGTTTCTTGCAGGATCCAACGAATAAGGACGTTTTGCATCAACAGTTTTATAATATGTTTGATTATATAATGCAGCATTACCGCCTACATTGTTTGGTGTTAAATAGGTAATAATTCCGGTTGGGTCTACTCGAGATCCGCCATTGCCAAACACCATTTCTCCAATTGGTCCTTCATTATTTGATAAACTTTGTGCTAATGCAATAGAGAAATTCTCATAATGAATAGCATTTCTTTTATCAATAAGTACTTCTTTGGTAACAGGATCAAAGATTTTAATATGACCTTGAATGCTTACAGCACCCGATTCGTTGGGTTTTGACTGTGGAGCAGTGGGTTGATTATTTGTTGGAATTGTCATAATTTATATAAGTTGATAGTGTATTTATATCCATATTCTCGTTGTATTTCTTATTTAAATATTATGTTTTCATAATAAATGCTAGGGCATAATATGGTGGCAAATTCTTGTTGGTGCCCGATTCGCCTGCCGAGTTAATGGTAACTCCTGTTGTAACTGCGTTTGTATAAGAATCCAGACCAGTCCCGCCTGTGTTATCGATTCGCCACCCGGTTGCCTGACTACCATTGTCTCCATATGCATTGTTCAATCCACCTTCGCCGCCGACGCCGGTTAAATGTCTGTGTGTAGATTCAGTAGTACCGTGTGTGTGACTAACAACTATAGCATCTTTAGTGCCACCTGTATCTCCGCCTGTATAGGTCGTCCCTGCTCCAATAATAAATCGATCGCGTAAATCAGGAGTTCCATTTGAACCATTACACAGATACCACCCACTTGGAACAGCACCGCCTGACCACATAATAATGCCACCACTAGGTATTGCATTTGCAAATGTACCACCATTAAGAGTTAAATTTCCATTAATGGTTAACCCGGTGTTATCAAGAGACATCATGTTTTTTAAGATAACTGCATTTCCAGACACAACGGTTTGACTGGATGTGCTATACCATTTATGTGTCATCCCAGCAATTATATATGCACCACGTGATAAAGGGCCACTGTTAGTTGCACTTAAAAAAGCATCGGTTGCACCGGTACTTGGAGTTACTGCATATCCTAACATAGGACCTCCACTTGAATATTCAGTACCAAATACAGTTAATGTACCATTACTATAATATCCTTTAATTAACGTGGTGCCGGCGGTACTACTTTGTCCTACAGTTATGGTTTTAGAAATTTTATTCCAGGTAAATGCCGCATCACCTCTAACTGTACCACCGTCGTTATATATAATTTGCGTATCTTCAGATATAGTTGCAGGGCCTGTTACTCCTTGAGCACCATTAGTACCTTGTGCAACGGCGGATCCATCTCTACCCTGAATAGCAAGGCCTTGAGCACCTTGAATAGCTTGTCCCTGAGCACCTTGACTTGCCTGTGTACCTTGACGACCTTGAGCACCTTGTGCAACAGCACTTCCAGATATTCCCTGACTGCCTTGAATTGCTCGACCAGTTGTTCCTTGTGTTCCTCTAAATCCCTGTATTCCTTGTACACCAATTACCCCTTGAACACCTGTATTACTGCCCTGTACACCTTGTACTCCTTGAAGATCAGTTGATAATGCTGTTAATAAATCTGTATAACGTACTCTTGATACTGCTAAAGAATCCGTTACAACAAACCCAGTACCAGGTCCTGCTGTAATAAAGGGGGCTTGTGTAATTTTTGTCATTTTAATATCCTTCTAAAGGGGTGTTATTGTTATCAGTAATAATTTCATTATTATTATCTATGAGTACTGGATCCTCACCATAATAATATGTATCAGGTAATATTGATTTTCTCTTGCGTAAGAATTGTGCTTGTATAACACTGCTGGTCAATAATGATTCAGTTCCAGTCCATACATATCCTTTTCTTTGTACAATAGTAATATCTGTGTCTATTCCATTAGAGTCAGAAATATTTAACCTTAATGTGTTGGTAGCTGTGTTTATAGTAAATTCTGGATCAAATATTTTAATTGTTGGATTAGAGAATTTATTAAGAGCAACTGATAAAGATGTTTTACGTAATTGACGGCCACCATAATATACAGTAACTTGATTAACTGCATCTATGTATGGATTTAACACAATTCCAGCACCTGTTGCAGTTGTAGTTAAAGTATTAATAATATATATAGTAGCAGTAGTAGATGTTGTTTGTATTAATGTTGTTTCAGTATAAGGTATTGTTTGCTGAGCACTTTGATCAAAAACTTGGGTTCCAATATTTGAAAAAGTTGCAGGGCCTGTTCCTAGTGTACTTCTTCGTAATTGTCTTAATACATTGCCGTCTTTATCACTGAATTCAATACGTTCACCATCGATTATAACAATACCCGGTTTATTAATTAATGGATTAGGAGGAATTATTCCATTGCCGTCTGTTAAATAAATTTCACTATCTGTGTGTTTTAACGGTTTTAATAATGTTGTACTATGAAATGCTGACAATCGTTTAAAATGACTTCTATTAAACATATCATTGAATACTCTATAACCGAGTATATAATTACCAAAAGCTGGAGGATTAATAGTAGTAATAGTGATTGATGATGCTGTAGTAACTGATATTAAATCACTTACTTCGATAGTACGTGAATCATCTAATATATTAAATTCATTTCTAGCGGTTAATGCAACCCCGTTAACATAAACCCAAACGTAATCATCTGATAATGGAGGGAAAGATAATGTAAAACGACGAGTTAATGAACCGTCAAATCTTTCAGTTTTAATTAACATATTATCGTGATCTGTGAAAGATGTAATTTTTATATCAACATCAGATACAGGAGTTGTTAATGTTAATAGATTTCCATCTATATTATACTCATAATCTATAAGTCCAACAACCGCGACAGCATCTCCGTTGTTTAATAGTCCTTGAACAATGGTAACGGTATTGTTTATCACATCTAATGTATAATCAAAACCGGGACGTAATTTAACACCATTTGCATAGACTGATACTGTATTAGGTGAATATGTGCTTGGAGATCTGTTATGTTTATTATCCACAGCAAATGTTAATTGACCATTGATAACTTGATAATAACTTACCCAAGGTGGTAACAATCTTTTTCTTCCAGTTGTACTACTAACTATCTCAACAATTACTTCTGCACTTACTGGCTCAATATTGCCTGGAATATATGCAAGTTCAAAAATTGTTTGATTAGTTCCTGCAGTAATTATCTCTTCATTTACTCTATTGAAGTTTGTATACTTTGATTGTAAGAACCATGCTTGAACAGTATATGTTGCTGATCCAGGTAAATTATAAACTGTTACGCTTGCCCTGTTATTAACATCACTATAAGGACCTATTACATATCCATAAGTATTTGCATCAGCTTCTTCCTGAGTTATTTCTTCTACTGGTATTCCATTGACTAAAACATATGCTCCATGAACATCAATTATGTTTGATAATAAACTTATGACTGTAGCACTATTAACATTTTTTACTGTAATTAAATTACTATCAAGTACTGAATAATCACCACCTATGGTTATCATTGTATAGCCAATACGACCAGATACCGTTTGTGGTCTAATATAAATTGTATTTCCAATCATGTAATATTGTGTAGAACTAGATACATAATCAACAATATCTACCCTATCAAACATTTTTCCGTTAAAATGAACTATCATACCTGCATATTGTGTTGCCGGAACACTTAAGGTTGCAGAAGTATAAACTCCTGCGGTCACTGGAAACGAGCCTGATAGTACTGTTGGATATGAAGTCTCTGCTTTGGTATATACATTAACACCTAAACTATCTAATACATGTCCATTCACACATTCTTCTGGTGAATAACTAGATCTTTCATTTACAAATTGATCTCCATCAATAATAATAGGTGTATTACCAGAAATAACAGAAGTTGAAGTAAAGGTAACACCTTGCCCTCCGATAGAATTATTCCATGCCCATGATCCTCCTGATAAAGTTGAATCTAAATTGCCTTGATTTATATCAGTTTTCCAAAATTCAATTTTAGTATTTCCGTAAACATAAAATTCCAACTTATACGTTGTATGTCCCATTTGATAGAAATTTGCTATCTGATTCTTTGTTATAGGATCTACTGTTAAGTAATAATATTCGCTATTAGGATAAGGACCTGTGATAGGAATACCTGTAGGCATTTCTACTGCTTCATTATCTTTAAATATTTTAATTCTTGCAATTTCGTTAACTGGTATCATTAAATTGACCACTATGGTGTTTTCCAATGATTTTGAATATGTATCTTTACTATAACTTAGTAATACAGATGCTGTGTTAATAGCTACTGGTATTGTTGATACGGTAACATTAGCATTATCAAATGTACGTATTGTAGCAGTTGTAGGTAATACAGCTTTAGCATTTACAATAAACTTATCATTATCTAATATAGAAGAAATAGTGTACTGGCCATTAAATTGACTATAATCTATTCCAGCTATAGTTACCGTGTCTCCTAAAACAATATCACCATTAAATGGTTTAGATGTTGTCATGACAATATTTGACCCTATACTAGTAGCAGTTGATTTAACTGTTTTAATTATGTAATATGGTTGACTAATTGTAATTGTACTTGCTGTAGTATTAATATCAACAACTACGGTATCTGGTCGTATACGGTTAGTTGTAGAATTTAAAATATTAATTACTTGCCCTAGATATATATCAGTGGTAGTACTAAGATATAAGGTTGATGTTCCTATTTGAACGTTTCTTATTAATTTTGCAGAAGCATAATAACCTACAATATCGCTCCATGCTGATACATCATATTTTGCATTATTTTGAACATTATCCCAAGATGCAGAGTATTCAAATGGCAAGCCTTGTATAATATTATTAGGATATTCTACTCCTGACATAAATGATGACATAGCATCAGTAGAAGTATTAAATTTTGTTATTCTATCAGCCGCGGTATATAAATCAATACTTTTCTTATAAGAGATTTTAAATATTTGATCTTTAATAGGTATATAATTTAAAAATACAAATCTAGAATATAATTCTTTGTTTTCATCACGATAATATTGAATTGTGTAATCATTTGATAATATTAATTTTCCATCAAGAGTAGGAAAAATATCTAATTTGCTTCTATCTGCCAATATGGATAATGTAAACTTATCCTGTTTGCCTGAACATATAAAAGTGTCATTGACATTGATATTACCAATTTCAGGATATGCAGAAACTCTATCAAATCTTAAACCTATGATATTTTTTCTAGTGGTCAAATTTAATAATGATGCAGAGGCCGTTGCGTTTACTGTTACATTTGGGCCTCCACCGGATATGTTAATTACAGGATTTTTTGTGTATCCAGCACCGGGATTAGTTACCAATATCTGATAAATTTTTCCATTTCTTAAATAGGCTTGGGCAGTTGCAATTGAAGTAACAGTTGTACCTCCACCTGATATAGTAACTGTTGGTATTTGAGTATAACCAACTCCATTATTAGCTATAAAAATTAAACCTACACAATATGTATAATTGTCTGCCCATGATTTCCATGGTTGCTGATTTGTTAAGGTAGTATTTGCAAGCGTAACAACTTCAAATTTATCAGTAACAGTATTATAATAAGAAGGTGAATCAAAATCACTAAATGATAAAGTAGAATTTTCTTCAAATGATGTATATTTTGATATATAATTTCTAATATTTGTATGATATGGTTTGACCTCTTTAACATATTCTTCAAAATATTTTTCATTATCTAATTTATATACTGGTCTTTGATCTAATTCACCAATTGTATTTTTAACACTAATAAATGATGTTTTAAATGCCCAGTCTAATAATTTTTGTTCAGTTAATGCATATTTTACTGCGGCAAAAAAGAATTTATTCCAATAAACTTTAAGATTACCAACAAATATATCATCTTTTAATGCTAATAATATACGATATAATTCTATATCAGGTATTTGATCATATAAAGTTTCTTCTAATGTAGCGTCATCATAGGCAACATGTTTATTAGAAAATTTCCATAAAGATTCAGATATTTGAATTGTTCCGTTTTGGCTATAAACAACATTATATTGTGGAGAAAAATTTCCAATAACAGAGTCGTCTAATTTTTCAAGTATAATATATCTACCATCACCGACGTTATTAACTTTTACATAATCTCCAACCTTAATGTTTTCTAATGTAGAAAGTCCATATGTTCCTTCAATAACGTATTTGTAATCTTTAAAAGAATTATAATTTTTACCTACCCAATCAACTTTATTCCAATATGAACGAGTATCGTATTTCTGATTTTTAAACATTATCCATGGATCACGAGTAGTATTGCGAGAGTTATAATTATATTGATGAGATGTCCATCGATTATTATATCTTGAATCATGAGTAACAAGAACAGTATGTGGCCGTACTATTAATGACGGAACATCAACATATCCAGTTCCAGCATTTGATATTGTTGCATTTATAACTTGTCCTTTATTATCAATCTCGGTTAACACAATAGCATCTTTACCAGAGTCTGAAATAATAGTTACCAACGGTGGAAATTTATAACCGTATCCTGATGCCGATACTTCAACTGATATTATTTTACCATTATTAATAGTACACGTTACTGAAGCTTGTTCAAACTGTAAGGTAATAATATTATTAATTTCATTAAAATCACCAACTACTATATCGTATTCTCTAGATAATTCGTCTGGTTGGGGATCATAACTATTTAGATTATTAAAATTATAATTTCCTGTTATTCTTTCGTTGATTAAAATAGAATTAACAAATGTAATTTGATTTCTTAATGCTTCTATTCTATCTTTAAATAAAGTTTGTTGAGGACGTATTCCTATTCCGTATCTATTTCTATAAGTTAGCAAATTACTAGGAACAACACTACCAAATGCATCGTGTCCTAATAAACTGTCAATTAATTTTTTCTCTAATAACGGTGCTGGCATTTGATTATTATTGCCTTCTGCTATTAGCATCCATTCGGTATGTTTAGGAATTTCATTTTTGTTTAAATTAGTAGCAATATTTGCATTTATTCTATTACCAACTAATATGGGCTGAACATTAGCAAATGCTAAAGAATCTGCTGATAATATTTCAATAAATTTTAAACCGTTTGCAACTGGATCAGAAATAATACTAGCTACTTGATAACTACTAATTCTTCTATTTTTAACATTAGGAACAGTTACTTTATTTTTTACCCAAAAGAAATATAAATTCTCAAATGATCCTGTTACATTGTTGAATAACTGTTTAACAGAAACAACACTATTATCAGGATATTTAGGTTGTCCACTTATTCCTTTAGTTAATCCTTCGTTGGTGTCTGCTTGAGCAGCCCACTCACTCGGTAGTAGATCAGATTTTACCCATTCATAAATGTCAATAGTCGATCCAGGAAATAACTTGCCCCAGTTATTTTTTCTAAATATCTCATCACCTTGCTCATACCATTGGTATTTTACGGTACTTAAATCCCACCATAATTCTCCAATATGATCGTCAATCCAACTTAATTCAGTATCAACTGTTGATAGATCTGTACCAATTGAATATATTGCTGGGTCAAATGCTGCTTTATATTTTAATTCTTGCTCGGCAATTCCTGCAATTTTTCCCTTTAATGGATCTACTACATCTAAGTATTCAACTAATTCTTCTTTAAATGAATCTATTAATGCTATTCTATTGATACCTGAAACATCAACAAGATCTTGTTGTTCTCTAAGTAATTTTAATCCATTAACAGATTCATCCGTTTTATAAAATTCAAATAATCTTGAAATAGTCGTAATAGATGGTGAACCTACAAATATATCATTATTTGTGGCTAATACAGAATATCCAAATCCGTTTCCTGCTATTGCTGCTGGGTCTGAAAGTTTTTCTGCAAGAATAAAATAATCATTTAAATTACTATATACATATACAACTCCAGAATTAGATATATTTGAGATAAAGTTAGTTACTCCTCCATCAAATACAGTTTCTCCGTTTTTAGAAGTTTTATCAAATGTTAACGTTTCTGTATTATTAGTACCTAATGCACTTATTGTTAATATATTATTATCATTACTAATAGATATAGATACACCAAATTTCATTCCACTACGAGGTAATGGGTTATTTATAATTTGATGTACGGTGGCAGTAGTACCCTTAAATTTATATACTGCAACTTTACCAAAAGATTTATTTGAATTACTAGCATTAATTGACGATACAATCATATATGTTCCGTTGGACGACATTGCAATATCATCTCCGAATACATCGTTTGTTCCAAATGGTGATACTATTACACTATTATCAATGTATGGTATTCTCTTTGTCATATCAAACAATTGTACCATACCTGTAGTATTAGTAATAGTACTATAATGATATGGTGCAGTAATTGCAACTAAGGAACCTGTAATATTTCCTACAATCTTATCTCCAAACTGACTACCAGTATTTAAAATATTAGGTGAATATAAATTAAGACCAGACGAATGAATAATAACTGATACAGTAGATGTTGTTGTTGCCAATTTACGTTCTGCATCAATATCACCGCCATATCCTGCTATTGAATTTCTCTCTTGATTATTTACTGCAATAAAAGTACTATTATCTGGTCCAAGTCCGTTAATCATCCAATATCTAATTTTCAATTCACTAGGATATAATGGGGCAGCTGGATTGGTTTGATTTTGGAATGCTGCAACCACATTACCTCTAGTTTCTGCAATACCAACTGCATCTGCTGCTCTTGCCATATCGATAGTTTCTGCTAATGAAGGATTAGCAATTCTGTCACTAATTATTTTTTGGTTAAATGTTTCTAATCCAGTAACCATCCAATATAATAAAGTATCTTCCGATGGATACAATTCTGCCAACGTATTACTTGCGTAAGCATATATCACTTGGGCTTTTGTAGCCTTGTAATAATTTGTTCTAGATACACTATAAGCGTAAACTTTTCCAGTATAGGTATTAACACTATCCCCAGGTGCACCAACTAATAGTGTAGTATTAGTATTAACATCAACATTATTTGTATATATAGAATGACCAAATCTTGCATGAGATGCAATACTACCAACAGTACCATATGGATTTACCAATACTTTCTCAGTTTTTTCTCCAGAAATTGCATTATCGTAACTACTAATCTTTACCAATCCTTCATTAATATATGTTTTAGGAGTAGAATTGGAATCTGCTATTACAACTGATCCACTTGTTAAAGATTGTGGTTTAACATTTGATGCGGCGGGTGCTCCGACAAAAAATAATCCTTTATTAGTGTCATGCGATAACGAATATCCAAACTCATTGCTTAGTTGATTATTACAATAACCGAGATTGTTACTATTTAGAGTAAATTCAAATCTTTTACTTAATGCATTTTTAATTTTAAAATAAACTGATACATTTCCATATCTGGTAGAACTATATTGCCCTATAGCAGCCATTAGCAATATTTTATTATTTTCTTGGCTATATATAGAATATCCAAATTGTTGATCAAATGTCGTGATAGATGCAGTATTGATATATCCAATATCATAATTTTCTATTTTTTCGTATACCTGCCATTTATCATTAGTGCCTTTATCTATCCATATTTTTTCACCAGAGTTTAACTTTGATGCATTATTGCTATTAATAAAATCTTGAACATCATTGTACCTAGCTTTTTCAAATTTAAATAACATTCCATTACTTAATAAGTCAGAATTAGAAATTGTAGTTAATATTGATGAAACTGTAAATTGATCTAATCTAGGAATGTCTGTAATAATATGTATTCCGTCTACTTGCTCATTAAATCTTACAACAGATACAATATCACCTATTGATAAATTATGATTTATGTCTGTTGTGAATGTGATATCCACTCCTGGAGAACTTACATATACTCCTGCAATCTTAGAAGATACGTTGGTATATCTATAAACGTCCCAACTTCCATTTTCTAAAAATCCTAACCAAACAGTGTTGCCTTCTTGGATTAATGAATTATTAGCAATATCTAATAAACTATTTTTATTGTATGCAGTAATAGTAACATCGTCTGCTCGTACATATCCAGCAGTTGTTAATTCAAAATTAGTGTCTGAAAATGTACTTGGATAGGTATTAAATGTTAATGATGATACGTAGTCGTTAGGGGTGATTAATAAATCAGAAGGTAATTTATAATTTGTTAAAGGAGTTGTATTCAAAGGAATACTATTTACAAATTTAACAAGGTAAGGATTTTCTAATTCTGATTCTTCCTGTAAAGTAAATTCAATTTCATTATAAGTTGAAAAACCGCCATACTCACCAACTCTAAATGCCCACTCTTCTTCAAATGATATATCACCCTGACGAGTAAATTTACCAACTTTGGATAATTTATCTATAGCATTTTTAGTACCTTTTTCTCTAATAAATCCTTGATAAAATTTATACTGTGAAATTGGATCTGTAATAATACTATTAAGATACTGCCGTGGAGTATATCCAGTAAGATGTTGTGCTAATTTTTGTTGAGCTACATCAAAATTATCAATATCTAAACTATAAAAATCTTCAAATTGATTTATTTTATAATCAAAGTTAGGTAATAAATTAGATTCAGGTTTACCATTTAATTTGTTCCATTTGGTAAAATCAAAAGTTTTATCATTAAGAATTTTTACATTTGATTGATAATATGTACCATTATATATTACAACGGTGCCTGGCAAATATGAACCATATTCTACCCAATCAATTATTTTAACATTATCATATACAAAACCAGGACTTAATAAATCACCATTCCATCCAGCTGTTCTAAATCCTGTTATTTTAATTCTTCTTTGCTTATATCCAGTTTCAATGTCATAGATTGTATCATTAAAAATTGTAGTGTTATCAATAAACATACCGTGCTCTTTTTGCACAGAATTTAAAGTAGCAAAAAATATACCTTCTGATGTATCTATGGTATTAATGATACAAAAGCCATCTTCTCGACTTAGTCTAAAATTATTAATAGGAAATGATTGTCCGTCAGCTTTTAATAAACTATATTCATACTCACCTGTTGAAACATTATCAACAATAGAATCCTTATATGAATATTTTAAATAATCTGCAAACGGACTTAATGTAATTAAGTTACCATCTGCCCAGTTTTGTGTAGTCCAGTATAAAAATTCTTTGCCTGTATATTTCCAATCCATTACTTCATCAAGCTCAGTATTAAATTCGTCAAATATAAATCCCTGGTTTTCAAGATATGCACCATAGCCTATTAATATATCGTAAATTTCTTGTACTGTAGAATATTGCGAACCATATGGAATTTGTATGACTGTATTATTAAATTTTGATGATAGTTGTACTGTTGCTCCTCCTACCATTGGTAACTCTGGTAACGGATAAAATAATGTTACATCAAATGTAGATTGTGTGGCATGTCCAACTTTTACACGATAATATCTATTATTATATCTTACAATCTGACCTTGCTTATAATAACGTGAAGTAACATTTGTTGGATCAGTTATATCAACTGCCCCTAGTCCAGTTGATGTTATTGCACCAGACCATTCTGTAAACTTTTCAGACTTTCCTCCTATTGTTAATGCACCTGACGAATTTAATTTAATAGGTGAGACTATATTAAAATAAGGATTAAGTGCATCATATCCTTTTATGATGAATTTATTATTTAATTTTTGAATTATAACACCAGAAATGCTAGATGATTTAATCGGATTGCTTATATTCAATAATAAATTATAATTTTCTGGAGGTAAGATTGCTCCAGGACTTTGTGACAACGGATCAATAGAGTCAATAACAACCTGCAATTTATCTTTACTAGCAAATCCACCCATCTTATGAAATAAATTAAAATTAATATAGTTTAAATCTTGTTTTAAAATATCAAGATAATTTAAATTTCGTTGTATACCTTTTTCAACAACATAGACTCCAAATCCTGCTGTTTGTGCATTATTATAACCTTCTACTAAAAGTTTTTTAGGATTTAAATATAAATCATCTTCTAAATAAGTTAATTGTCCTGTGTTATTATTTGATGATATTCTACTTGTATCATACATAGATGTTGTGTATGTACAAGGATAAAGTAATGCAGCAGCAGCATTTAATGCAAATGGCCAATAACTACTTCTTCTCCATGCAGTCTCTGCTGGGCCATGATCTCCAAATTTCCAATCAGATATTTTATTATAATATCCTACGTCATTTACTAAAAATTCAGAAGGTGCTAATAACTCGCCTAAACTATTAACTGGAATGATAGAAGAAAATTGAGGTCGAGCATACTTAGAATTTACAACTGTTGAAGGTGGCTCATCTGTATAACCGTTTGTAATTGCTAAAATTAATGCACTACGTTTAATTGTATCAATCCAACTGTAATATGTATCCCACCAGTTTGGTTTAGAAATATATCCTAACATTTCCCATGGATTAGTATCTGGTTTGTCTGTATCATAAAACTGTTTGTAAATACCTCTCCAATAACCAGGCACAGCAGTATTGGTTACAGTATTGATACCAGTTGTATAGTTCCATGTAAAAGGATTTCCTGCATCATATATATTATTAATAGTTGTATCTATATTATATACACCGGCCCATTTGGTAAAATCTTTTATTAATATATCATTTACATCTGATAACAAATATGAGTTTTTACTGAACACTCCAGGAATTGTAGAATTAATATCAAATATTGTTGGATCATATTTAACTTTTATATTATTAAAAATTCTTTTTTCGTATTCAAGTACAATGTCATCTCTATAGTCTCCGTATGATTGCATAATACTGCCGTCATGCCCTCTTATAACTACAACATTAGAACTTAAATATGAATCATCATTATATATACTAGGAGGATATGCAGGATATAACCCTAACTTGCTTGGAGTGGACGGTACAAATGAACCAATTGTATCTGGATAATAATATATTTCTATAATATCACCAACTGATAATAATTTAGAAATTATTACCTCGTCAATTAAAAAACTATAATCTATTCCGTTAACTAGTTGTATATCATTAACATATATTAATACAGATTTAAAACTTAATGTTGTTAAATCAAAATCTAATCCAATTGGATAATGTGTATTGTTAGGATTAGATACTGTATATGTTCTTTTAATTTTATTAGATCCATATCCTAACATATCAGATCTGTAATATGAAGAATGCAATTCTTTATTACTGTTAATATCTATTAAAATTTTATCAAGTGCGTCGGCGGGCGATAATTGACTATCAACTAAGTCCATAGCTGTTAACAAATTCATTTTGAATTGATTGTATTGATCGCCAACATGTCTTATAGCATCAACTACATTATGATTTTTTTTGCCAAGAAATATTTGTGCAAAAACAATAGGGTTAGCATTAATAATTAATCTGGTTCCATACTTTGAATAATCATTTACATCTCTTAAATTACTTAATCCAGGAAAAGATCCTGAAAAAGTGTTAATACGGCTAATCATAGTATACAAATGATCGCTAAGTTCACTTAATGTAAAAGTAGATATATTTCCATTTAATGGATTATTTGTAAGGCTAATTGGAGTATCGTAATGTCCATTACTGTTAGGTATTTGATCAGATGTGATCTTTAACAATAGCACATCGTTGACATTGAGAGTTTTATTAAATGTAAGTGTTAGAGTAGAAGTTGATAATGTAGCAGTTGTTAAAACAGAATTAATTGATGCAATTACAGAAATATCAGAGGTTGATGTAATTGATAATATAGATGCAGTATTTGTGGCTGTTAATATTGTTTGTGTTTCTATTATTGGAATTTGATAATCCGTTAATAGACTCCATACATTGGTTAATGTTAAGGTATTAAATAATTTAAAATATGTAACTCCAGTAGAAATAATTGAACTTACACCGTCTGTAATAACCTCAATAGTATCTGTCATGAAATAATTCTTGAAAAGATAACTACCAACTCCTACACTGTTTTTATATTTTAAAGGAAATCCTAAAATGTTATCAGATGTTCCTGTCCCAATATCATATCCAAAGATTTTAGATCCTACAAAATTAGAATTTTTATCAGTATAACTAATGTTATCATGATCAAATAAATCAAATAAAGGTGATTGGTTTATTTTTTTATGTTCTTGAGATTTAACCCATAGGTTCTTAATTTCACCATTGTTATTAACATAACTGCTATAATGCCAGGTGGTTCCTTGATAAGATGTACCATAATTAATAGCAATAGATTCTAAAAGATTAGGCGTAACTGATTCTATTAATCTAAGAATATAAGGTTTTGTAGATGTATCATATTCTACGGTATAAATTTTTCCTCGAACATTATCATGGACATCGGCATTGAATATAACAGTGGTGCCTTCTTCTAGCAATACACCGTCAACATAATATCCTATTGTACCATCTACAGATGAAAATGCATCTGTTGTATCTGTATCAATTACAGAAATTCTACCAATTCCTTTATTTCCAAAGTTGTATAATTGTATGTTAGGTTTAAATTCAATAATAGGTCTTAATGCTCTAGCTTCTAAAGGTAATAAAAATGGTTGATTATTAATTTCTGCTGTTATACGAATTATTTCTGAATGAAACCAACGATTGTATCTTGTCCATGGATTTAAATCTAAGCTGGCTCTATTAATTGTAACATATTCAGGAATTAATGGTAATTTTTTATCACCATCAAATGGAAATGTATCAAATTTATCACTATCAAATGTTTCGTTATATACTATATTTGATAGTTCATTTACATCTAATAATTTTATGTCAATTAATTTAATACTGTTACCAACCCCCTCAACATAAAATTCTTTATCTCTATATAATTCAGGTAATACGGTTGTTGAAAATTTTAATTTCATACCATTTGATAAAGCATACCCATTGGGCATTACATATGAAGAGTTTCCAATAATGCTGTCATTAATATTAATATCACCATCAATTAATATAGAATCAGGCCCGGTAGATAACCAATAGTATTGTGAATAATTTACTAACTTATCCCAATCAATATAAGGATCATATGAATAAAATTTAGATCTAAATAATCTATCAAGATTATCAACTTTACCTCCCTGAATTCCAATTTCATTAATGATGTCGTCAAATGCAACTACATCGGTAATATTGGAAGATTTGTCTCTAAAAACTAAGGCAGGTTCGAGAGAATAGTTTGATCTTAACTCCGAATCTTCTTTAATATAAGAATCCGTAATAGGATTAAAATTTGGAGTTATTATTGATCCAACAAATCCATCAATTCGTTCTAATTCAGGAGATTGAATTAATGGATCTATTGTTCCGGCTAAAAATTTAGAATTTTTATCTGACTTTAAATAGTCTGGTAAGAAATTAACTGATTTTTTGTTAGTCGCCATTTTATGTTCCGCTGGTTGTTACTATTGATGAGGACGATTTTAATTGTGAGGCCGTAATGGCATCAATAATTTCAATATCATTAATTTTTGCACCACTAATAAACAATTCGTTTGATAAACATGTTACTTCGTATAAACTTCCAAATGCACTATTACTAGTAATTGGAACAATAACAAAATTTGTAATGTCGGGCGTAAGCAAATTCATTACATAAGTTGATAGCTCTCCAAAGTGAAAACTTTGTCCAAATTCCCAATTTTCTAAAGAAAAGAAATCATTAATAGCAGATAGTATTCTAGTTTTTAAATCATTGTCAGTTGTGGTATTATTGGGATTTTTAACTGCTTTAAATTTTGCCTGCAAATTAGATACAGCATCAGACCCAAATAATATTTTATAGACTACAGAATGAAATACTATTTCATCGCTGATTGCCTTGATAGGAGATAATGATTCTATATAATTTTGTTCTAAACTTTGACTAGTAGGTGCAGGTGGTTTGGAAGATATATTTCCCAACAACCAACTTCTAATATCATTATTATATGTTGTGGTTAATACATAGATATCAATAATATTTGATTTGCTAGGATCAATTCTTCTTTCATTTCCACTATTATGTTGATAATGAAATTTTATATCGGCACGGCCTCTTCTACCAAAATATTGATCGGTATAAATTAATCGTTGATATACCGAAGACCAATACTTTACTAAATTTAACGAGGTATTATAGAAATAAAATAAATCACCATCCATAACTGTATGTGCATTCTTATATGAAAAGAAATCAGCCTCGGTATTAAAAGGCATAATAATATCATCAGTTAAAACATATCGTGTGCCGTCGTTATTTTTTTTGAAATATATAAACTTATCATTACCCACAATTGTATTAAAAGAATCTGGATCAAATAATTGACCTAAATTATTATAATCATAAAAACTAACTTTTACTTTTTTAGGTTCAACGTATCCATCGGGTTCTACAAACGCACTATCAATTTGCCATAGATGATCGTGGCCTAACCATGGTACAGATGTTATTGCAGGAGTAGCATTTATAGAGAGAACAGTTATTTTATCTTTAATAACTGTGTTTGTAGTAAAATCGTAATTAATAGTAGAATCATCAATAAAAAATGCTGTTTCTAATTGACTTTCAAATATATAATTTAATGATCTGTAAGTTACTTTGTAATTTTTACCTGTCCATACAAAAGAAATTAACCAGCTTGCATCAAACCCTTGATTTTCTATATTATTTTGATTGGCCAAACTAAATGTATTAACAATATCTAAATTAGAATTAACTATTATATTCCATTCTCTAGTAGTAGTATCAATAGTAAGACCAAAGTTTTTCTTGGTGATAGCAATATTTGCAATTTCATTTTCAATAGAATAACTCAATATTCTATTAAATTTAGGAATAATTTCACTTGGTGTACATCCATCAGGTACTTTAGTTGAAAAAATTATAGGACCGGTGCCATCGGATAATGTTCCTAGGCCGTAGTTTGCACCGTCGCCTACAATTTTCTTAACAGTGGCCCAAATATAAGGACGGCCGCCGTTAGGAGTACCCAAACTTGGAATAATTTTTAGAGAATTTTTTTGATCAAAATAGTAGTTGTCAGGTGGTACAAATTTAATCATTGCACCAATTGTAACATATCCTAATATACCTGATCCACCAACTGAATACGCAGTTGATCCATTATATAAATATCCTCTACTTTCATTAGGCAGGGAATTAATCTCTTTCCATTTTAATGACAATAAATTAATTCTATAATAGTTATCTATATAAAATGACCGTAAGTCAGGTGAAGCAATTATAGGTGCTATTTTATTTTTTAAAACAGATAATACTTGATTTCTATTAGTAAATTCAAATTCAAATATGTTTGTATATTCTTCTTTATACAATATTCCATCATTGGCAAATATATTAGTATGACTATACTTTCCTGTAACATCTGATAAATCAATATATTTGCTAAGTCCACTTGATACACGATTAACACTTTTAATTTTAAGAATGTCAGCACCAGCTTTTAATGGAGCAATATTATAGTCTTCTCCCGTAATCATTCTATTCTGTGTATAATAAAGTTGCGGGGCTTTAGTTTGTATACTTAAATTAGATTCTGCACCTGCACTATTTGTAACTGCATATTGCAGACTCAACGTCATTGTTAATGAATGATTTTGTCCAGAAGCATTTTTATAAGGTATTGTTACAGAAACTCCGCTCATTTGTTCGGGTTTGATAACATATTGTAATCCGTTGCTCTGTCTGTAAAAGAAAGAAAAATTTCCTTTTGGCAAATCACCAAATACACCATCTGCAAAATTTAAATCAATTTGATCTTGATCACGGCTGCCGATAGCATATAATGTTCTTATACTTTTATTAATACTATTATATATTACATTATTTCCTACCAATGAAGAAACGTGTGTCCATAAAGTTGAATACTTCCCAGTTTGATCTAATTGCCATAACCAGGTATCGGTATCATTAATATTAGGAGCATTAATTCCTATAATTTCATTAATTACAGGATTGCTAATGCCAAAGTTTGAAACATTTATTGTTCCTTGTTTAAAATGAGCAAAAAAACCAGTATTAGGACTACTACTTCCTTGATTGTCATTTTTATATATTAGACTAAAAAGAGCTGCTGGCTCCGGTGGTGCTTCTTCAACATAAGTTTTATCATCAGAAAAAGCAATAGGGACAACTTCAAAACTCATTGATGTTCCGTTTATATTTTTAGAAAAACTAAAAACAGGAACATCCTGAGTAGAACTTTTAATTCTGTATTTTTCAGTAAGTATAGAATCAATTGTGGAACGATCTGCAGGGGTGCCAAAATTACTAGACATTGCAGAATTCATAATATTAATAAATTGTTGATACCAATCTGGATTTGTGGCATCATTCCATCCAATTGTTATATCTGATAAATTTGTTCCATTAGAATCGTATACGCTATCAGTAGTGGCCACGGCAGTAAGTTTTAAAAAACCACTAGCAGGAACATTCCTTGTAGGATTATAACTAATTAATTGGGCAAGACGTAGAATACTATCTCTACGTTGTGCTGTTTCGAGAAAGTTTTCTCTTGCATTTAAATCAATACGAAAACTTAAATTCTGCCCTAGATACGCAATAACATCAATAAGTGCAATGTATTCACTGCTGTCAATATAATCATTGAATTCTTCAGGATATTTTTCTTGAAGATAAGAAATCATTGTACGACGAAGTGTTTCAAAGTCGTAACTCTTGAAGTCGGCATTACGGAAAGATTGATAAATCTTAGTCCAATCTTCGCTGACTAGTAATTTTGTGTTTGTTGATGGTATCATAATAGTTTATACCGTATTTATTGTAGTAATTAAGTGGGCAGATTATTGTACAACTATTCCTACTTTCTGATCAAATGCTAATTTTAGTGTAGAAGTTTCGTTGGTATTTTTCATAGCTAATGTAATTTCAATTATATAGCCTTGCTCATATTCACTAACTTGCATTTGTAATGGATATACTCTAGGATCTGAATTACATATAATACTAATATCTTTTTGCAATAATTCACTAATTATTGGAGTTAATGGTTCCATTAATAGGTCCCATATAATAGATCCAAACTTAGGATTCATTACTCGTTGACCTTTACGAGTATTAAATTGATTTAAAATATCTTGTTTAATTAAATCAAAGTCGTAGAGCTTAGAGCCGCGATTAATTGGATTGGCTGTGCTAAATCCTCGATAGTATTGACTTAACTTATCAGTGTTTTGTTCACTATATTGGGCTGGATTAATTTCAAGATTTTTGTAAGGCATATTATATTTATTAACTACCAGAACCAGTCTTAATTGGCTTACCACTGCTATCAGTAACTATACCATTATTACCCGAGCTTAATGTACTTCCTTTTAATTGTCCTAAGAAGCATTCGTAATATCCTTTCTTACGAGTATGGATATCTGGTGTATTAAATCCAATTGCTTTACATGCTGCTTCAAAATAACCCGGATCCGATTGGGCTACTTTACATCTATCTAACATATACTTAACGGCAACTTCGGCAGCAATTGCCGGAGTGTTTAATAGTTGAGGATTTCCAAGTAGATCCTGGCCGATCATTGTTCCGTATCTTGCATAATTGCTTCTTCCAGTTAATTGAATATATCCTCTACCTATATATTTTCCACCGTCACCTTCTTGTGTATTGCCTAAACCTTTACCTTTACCGGTGTTATAACCATATAAGAATTCAGGTAATGTATTATTTGGATTGCCAGCATATTGTTGTGCCAGTGCTGTATCACCTTTAAACACACTAGGAAATACTTGTAACAATCTATCAGCAGAATATTTAAATCCTTCTTCAACTAACTTCCAACGACATTCGCCGCCGGCAATACCTAATAACGATGCTACCGCAATTGGTGTAGTAAGGCCGAATTTTGCACAAGCTGCCTTAATAGCACTAATACCATCTTGAGAAGAACTTGCATTAATATCTTTAGAAAACTCAGGAGTGCATGTTCCTGGAGTTACATCAGGTGGGTTTGCAGGCTCTTGCTTGGCAGCAGCAGGATTAGGAGGAATACCAGATGCTGTTCTATCTGCTAATGTTATATCGGTAGCCGCTGAGCTAAATTGCGGAGGATTTATATTCTCATGCTGAGGCCACGGTTCGTGTGTTGGAGCACGTTGCATGATAGTTTTAATTGTTCCTGTATTATAAAATTTCCCATTGCTCCATCCCCAACTCACTAATCTTTGAGGTAAACTAAACAACGGCAAATCAGGGGGAACTTCAGCAGCATCAGCAGAGGCTGGTGATCCAGCCGTTGGACCGTTCCAATGTATGTTTGCACCAGTTCCTATAATGTTACCAGCTGCTCCTAAATTTAGTTGTGCCTGTGTACCTAAATTAATATTACCATTTGATTTTAAATTAATTGTACCTTCTGCAGATTGTTTAATATCTTTTGATGAACTTAAATTATAACTATTACCTACTGTAATTTTAACAGTGTCACCAATAGTTTCGTCATGTGTTCCTCTAACTGCAATCTTTTGATCTTTATCTACAGTGAGATAATTATAACCTGTAATATTTGTTTCCATGTTCTTACCTGCTTTGATATGAATATTGCGGCCTGCTTCAATATTAATATCTCTATCGGCAAGAAAGTTAAAATCATTTTCGGAATGTATACTTACAGAATCCTGAGCATATATATCAATTTTACCATTAGACGTTAATTCAATCCATGTGGTACCTTGACTATTAGCAATATAAATTAAATCTTGACTATTGTGCATAAGGATTTGATGACCTGTTCTTGTACGCAACCTAACTAATTCATTTTGTCCATTAATATCACCATCATCCATAACAAAAGTTGTACCACCAAGTCTACTTACAGGAGCAGCAGTTCCGCTATCATATCCTATATTGGCCCGTTTAGCACCCGGACTGGTGTCCAATGGACCGGGTGTTGATATACCAAATACACTACTAGGAACTTCTCTACGAGCACCACTAGATGTAACTCCCCGTATGGTGTCTAATAATAATCCCTGTTGCAATAATCTATCAGCAAATGGATGAATGGGTTTTGCCCATTTTTGAGGTACTGGATTTTTTAAATCTTGAGATTTTCTATGAAATTCTGCTACGGGTAAATAATCTGTTCCATATTTTCTGCGTTGTTCATCGGTCATTTTTACCTGCTTACTAGCAGCTATTCCTGGTATCATGTGATTTTGAAATACATCTGACACACAGCCCATATAGAATCCTTGATTACGGTCGCCATCAACAAAGATAACCATAACTTTAGTACCAACATCCGGCGGTATCATCCAGAAACCATAACTTTTTTGTACATCATTAAAATCACTACTGTTGTTTCCTTCAAATCTCGATGAGGTAAATCCTGAAAACGGACTTAGATATCTAACAACATGTGTTTCTTCTTGTACTTTAGGATTGTTAGGCATGCCTCCTATTATTGCAACTTCTAACATACCCATATATGTACCATCAAGGTGATTTGTTACCTCGGCAAGAAACGGGCCAGGAGATGATTGTTTTGAATTAGGCCCACCACTATGCGATCTTGTTTCTTCTCCCATACTATGTACTTCCTGTATTTTTGTTTAAATTGTTAACTAAATTAGTTAAGGGACTTGACCCTAATGAGTTGGCTGAAAATTTAGATGTTACCGAACCTGGTAAATTTACATCAGGTATTTTAATTTGTCCAGTTAGTCCAGATAATTGATTTTGAAAACTACCTAATTTATCTTTGGCAACATTTATATCTACAGCATTAGTTAGTCCTGTTAAGTTTCCGAGAGAATTAAGTCTTGAGTTAGATACAGCTTGTTCTGCTGAAGCAATTAAATCTGCCGGAACCAAATTAGTAGATAATTTGGCAGAACTATTAACACCATATAAATTTTGTAACGCTGTTATTCCCCCTCGTTTAATAACTTCTTGAGAATATCCGGGATCTGCTTTAGGAATAGGTGCTTTACTAAGTGGAGGAGTAGCAGGTATATTTGCTATTTTACCAGCAGGTATATAATCTAATACCAATCCTTGATTTGCGGCTTGTTTTAAATTTACATTGGCTGGTATATTTTTAATAAGAGATGTAACTTGTCCGGGTAACTTACTTTGTAATGATCCACTGAGTCCGGAAAGTCTGTTTGTATCTAACCCTAGTTGAGAACCAATACCTTTTGGATCATTTGATAATGCTGTTAATGAAGTAATTTTATTACCAATTCCATTTATAAGACTATCAGCCCCACCGGGTATACCAGTTAATGAATTGGGTATACCTGTTGCAAATGCGGATGTTTTAGATATAGAACCAACTGATAATGTATTAGAATCAATATTTAATCCTTGTTTAATATCATTGGCAGTAGGTGCTGATGGTAAAGAAGAACTAGGATTTATTAAAACACTAGCACCCTTGCCTATTCCTGATCCAGGATTAGAAATATTACGTGCTGCACTGATTGCGGTAGCTGCTAATGATCCACCAATTAATCCTGTTAGTCCGTCTTTTGTAAATGCACCTTGTACTATATTTGCAGCCGCCGATATAGATGCTGCTGCACCTAATACTTTTAACGCACTTTGACTTAATGAAGTAAGCCCTGACGTGTTTAATCTTATGTTAGAAGTTAAATCCGTAGGTAATGATGTTCCAATTACTGGTGATGCATTTAGTGGCAAAGATGTTAATCCTGGAGTTTGATTTAATACTGTGGGAAGCATTGCTACCGACGATGCATTGCTTGGTAAAAATTGCGGAGCACCCCCTAATCCTCCACTTGCACCTGTAAAATTTGTAGTTTGATCTGGCAGGCCTCTATCAAGTATTGTTTCTACTGATCTAGAATCTGCTCGTTGTTCAAAACTTTGTGCTCTGGTTTCGTCAGGTACAACTTGAGAACCTGGTTTAGGTGAGGTAGACATTCTATCCGACGGATCACTGCTACGAAGATCCGAATCTAATACTTGACCTGGCATTCTTAGAACATCTAATTTTTGTTTGAATATACCGTCTTTAAATGTGCTGATAACTGTGGTTACTTGATAAACACCACTAAAGGGTACACGATTACTATCAAATTTCATCATACCGCCATCTTCAAAACTATTAATATCTTCAGGATTTCTAAAATTAATAGTAATAAGAACCGCTGCATAAATGTGATTTATTTCACCGGATAATGTTTTTCCTCTAGTAGAAGGTTTAGGATTCCAATTGCCTGCACCTGCACCTGCAAGATAAAACGGATCTCCTAAAATTTCAAGGTCTCCTGTTAACATACTAGCCTTAGAATTAATCACTGAGTTATGCATAGTTCTAGCTAATAATTGAAAAGGATCCTCTTCGGGTTGTGATGCATTACCTCCATAGGCTTGTATTTTTGTAGATAATATCTTAACAGCAGGATCGGGTACCTGCCCTTGCTCTCTATTGTTACCAGAAGGAGTTGAAGGTTTTGAATTTAGTTTAACCTTGGTAGTATTAGCTGGAGCAGCCCCACCATTTTTTCCAGCAGTAGGTTTGTTTCCATTATTCACAGGAACTGCTTCAAAGAATAAATTATTAAAATTTAATTTAAAATTAAGAACATCGATATTTTTTCCTGTATAGATAAAGTTATATTCTCGATTACTTATTTTTTGTAAGTCTTTTTCATTGATACGTTCTCTTCCATAACCTGGTATTCGAGTGTAATGAACTTTATATGGCTGAACAATGTATGTAAATTTTTGAAAGGGTTTTTTACCCAACTCATTCATTTCGGTAGAGTTTGTAGTTTCTATTCTAATCATCCAATAATCTATAAAACCATATTGATCAGGTATACCTGGTTTTTTTTCAATTAGACCTTTTAATAGATCTTTAGCATACTCACTATCTCTAACAACAGCAGTTATAATTTCGCTAATGTTTGTATCTTGATCAAATTGTATAACAGATTGACCAGGTTTAAATTTAACAGATGGTGGTGGATCACCTTCTTTGGGTTTTTTTGAATCATTTGCACTATATCCATTTGACTGTGATGTGTCTTCGGGCTTATTCATGCCCACTAATAACGGGTCTGTAAGAATACTACCCATTTTGCTGCCAGATATTTTACTATTATTAGAAGTAACCCACCCAGCTGTATCACTCCAGGTAGGAAACTGAATGTCATATCTATCCCATTCTTTAGATGTAATACCAGCTTCTTTATTTTCAATTTCTTGAATTTCTTTAGAAGTCTCATCAAGTGCTTTGAATAAATTTTTTAGAATTTCTCCAACTGTTTTTCCTTGCATCTTTATAGGTTTCTTAACCATGTTAGGATGTCCAAATGATCTTTCATTATAAGGTACGGCATTACATCTATATAAAGTACCTTTTTCAGTTATCTCAATGTTACACTCTGTAATTGACATTGGATAGTATCTAGTACTATAAGGAATCTTTACAGGATCTGGAAAATCTTCATTGTCTGGATATCCCCAAAATTCTAATTTAAGTAAAAATGGGGCATTTTGATAACTAGGAAAACCTGCAGCAACAGCGGCAGTATGTATTGCTTCTATAAATCCATTGATGCTATATGGTTCAATTACATCAAACTTAATTTTCATAGCAGTAGTTGAATTTGTCTTTTCGCTAGGAGCCATTATACTTTCAATTTCTACATTTTCCATGAACATATCAAATCTACCAGGACTGTTTGTATTAAATCCTTCCATAAATTTATCAGCATAATAGTTAGCACTATGAGTTTGAGGACCAGGGTTTCGCCGAGCTTTTTCACTACCAGTTCCTACTTGTTTATTTGCTAACTCATTAAATTGAGGACCATCGGTGGACAAAGTTCTTTTCATCAGGGCCTCGCCTTTGCCGCCGGACTTCAAAATAATTAATTGTAAATTAAAATCATCTTTTCTGTATGATTCGGGATCGTCAAGGTGACGTTTTTCAAGGGCTGCTAATGTAAAAGTATATGTGATAGATCTATAACCATTGAAAATATTACTTTCGCCTGATATTTTTACTATATCGTTGTTTGGGTCTTTTTTCTCAGGCTCCGTTTTACGTTCATTATTGTCAGATCCAGTGAATCCGCCACGAGTATTTTTTGCGGCGGCAGCAGCATCACCTGCTTTTTGTTCAGCAGGACTTACCCTTCCAGGAACCATAAAATTTCCAGTTGCCATATTAGATTCCTAATACAGAATTAAGTGTAGATAATTTAGGTAAGTATATCTTTGCACCGGCTACCATATCAAACACTGGATCTTTAATTTTTGATTTATTACGCATGGCAAATACCCACCAAAGCGAAGCATCTTGATACAAATCATAGGCAAGTAAATCTGGCCTATTTTCATAGGTATTGGTTACTTCAAATAATATGTCATCTGTTTGATAAGGAATATCTCTAAATGACATAACATCAAGATACCCATTAAGTAACTGAGTAGTGTAATAAGGACTAGTTTTATTGTACATTAAATGTATCCTTCATTATAATCTCTATTTAAATATTTGGTTACAGAGAAGTTTTGCATTTCTTTTCTACTGTATACTGGTATGCATGTTATAGACAAAGTAGATATAGTTGGTACACTATTAGTACCATTTAAACTAAAATAATCACAATTATTAGGTAACTCAATACGTACACCGGTAATTGCTATTGGAACATTTGATAACATATTTGTACCAAATGCAAATAAACGGCAAATTGGAGGAGGTGCTCCGCTATCTGCATCTCCGTTGGTAGCTCCTCCAAATCTCATCTTTGTTAATGCTCTTAATAAATGTACAGTAGATAGATAGACTGCTGCATCTTTACTATTTTCTACCGTGAATTGTCCATTAATAGAAATTTCACCTACACTACTTCTTTGATAAAACGGAATATTAAAATTTGAATGTAGTGGTTTTATTTCTGACCAGTCTGCTTTTACACCATAAGAAATAGTCGGCGTATAAGGAAATACAATGCCACCAAACCCACTGTCATCGCTTAATTCCTCAGCACCACTTCCTGATGTATATTTTACCAAATATTTAGGAGGAACTTTTATTCTAACTCGTTGCTCAGTAGTATGTTTAAGAATGTCTTGATTTCCATATTTTCCAATAACTACTACTCGATCAAGTGATGTTGTGTCTGGCATAGCGGGCATTGCACCCATTGGAACTCCAGGAACAAGACGTTCTCCTGGAGGAGGAACTTGTCTGTCTTTAGCAGCAGCAATAGCGGCGGTGGCATTGGAAGACATCACAGCGGTGAAGGGATTTGCCATAATTTATATTTCCTTATATAGTATATTTAACCAATAAATAATGTGCTCTTATAACATTATCGTTGACATTTGAATAATAAATGTTATAATGTTGTAACCAAGGAGAATAACAATAATAATGACTACTACACATATATCCCTGACTGGAAAAAAGGTAAAATACCTAAACAATCGAGATTTATTATCAGAAATTCATAAAAGTAAATGCTCATTTAGCAGCTATACATCGCTCGAATATCAACAACACGACATTATATTAACAAATTTAGATAAGATTAATATTAGAACTATAGCAGAAGCTAAACGTAATCGTGCAAAACGGCAGGGGATACTAGCATTTGGACAGGCTAGAATTGCAGGGGATAAAAAAATTAAACTTGCGGAATGCACAGCAGACTATAAAACCATTGCTAAAACTGATATTGTTATCCGTATAATGACATTTGAACACGTTCCAATGGCACCGGGTCGTAAGAAAACTTTAAAGAATACTGCTGATAGTCACGAGAAAGTAAACTTTCCACCTTTCCAACATTGGAAGTTTAATGATCAAGATGAATTAATATGTGTAGGTAAAAGTCACTGGAAAGGACCAATTGATACTGGTAAGTTTAGCAAAGAGCACGGACGTATTACTGAAAATTTAGGTAAGATGTTTATTAAACTAAGTGAGCGTTATGCTCAACGTAGCAATTGGCGTGGTTATACCTACAATGAAGAAATGCGTGGACAGGCTATCTTACAACTAAGTCAAATTGGACTACAGTTTGATGAGAGTAAATCAGAAAATCCATTTGCCTACTACACCGCAGCAGTTACAAATTCATTTACCCGTGTTCTAAATATTGAAAAGAAAAATCAAAACATTAGAGATGATATGCTAGAGGAAGCAGGATTAACTCCAAGTATGACTCGACAATATCAACAAGAATATGCAGAAGAAACTGCTCGTCAGGCCGAACTGTATAAACATTTTAGACAACCTAAATCAGAAGAAACTAGCATCGAAGAAGATGAGCAAACTGAGATTTGACTTTTATCTACAGAGTATGTAAACTCGTAGATAGGAGAATATTTAATGCCATTGTTTAAAAAGGTAGCGTGTTTCACTGATATACATTTTGGTCTAAAATCCAATTCAACATCACACTTAAAAGATTGTGAAGAATTTGTTGATTGGTTTATCCAAGAAGCCAAAGTTGCTGGATGTGAAACAGCAATCTTCTTGGGTGACTGGAGTCACAACCGTAACAGTCTAAACTTATTCACACTAGATAGCAGTTTACGCTGCCTAGAAAAACTTGGTGCAGCATTTGAACAGTTCTATTGGTTCCCGGGTAATCATGATCTGTTCTACAAAGACAAGCGTGACATTCATTCGAGTGCTTTTGGTCGGCACATTCCAGGCGTCACTGTTGTAGACAGTATATGGACCCGGGATGATGTCACACTTGTACCTTGGTTGATAGGTGATGAGTGGAAGACCATGAAAAACATTAAAAGCAAATATGTATTTGGTCACTTTGAATTACCTAAGTTCTTTATGAACGCTATGGTACAAATGCCCGATCACGGTGAGCTCAGAGCAGAAGACTTTAATGGTCCTGACTATATATTCAGCGGACACTTCCACAAACGTCAAGAAAATAACAAGGTGATTTATATCGGTAATGCGTTTCCACATAACTTCTCAGATGCAGGAGATGATAAACGCGGTATGATGACGTTAGAATGGGGCGGCGAACCTAATTTTATTGACTGGCCTAACTGTCCTAAGTATAGATCAGTTAAACTCAGTGATTTAATTGACAATGCTGATACAATTATGAAGTCAAAGATGCATATTAAAGTGAATCTTGACATTGATATTAGTTTTGAAGAAGCAAACTTTATCAAAGAAACATTTATTCGTGACTATGATATACGTGAGATTAGTCTTATCCAAGATAAAACTAACTTAGAAGGTACCATAGACGATAATCCAGATGGTACTTTTGAAAGCGTGGATCACATTGTCACAGAACAATTGATTAATATTGAATCAGAACAGTTTGACAAAACAACTTTATTAGAAATTTATAACAACCTCTAATGTTTAAAATAAAAAATCTTACCGTGAAAAATTTTATGAGTGTGGGCAACCAGACTCAAGCAGTGGACTTTGAAAAACAAGCACTAACTTTGGTGCTAGGATCTAATCTTGATCTAGGCGGAGACGATACTGGATCGCGTAATGGCACGGGTAAAACTACCATTGTTAATGCTTTATCTTATGCATTATATGGGCAAGCTCTAACTAATATTAAAAAAGAGAATTTAATTAATAAAACCAATGGTAAAGCTATGTTAGCCACTGTTGAGTTTGAAAAACATGGTGTAAAATACCGTATTGAACGGGGTCGTAAGCCTAATATACTCAAGCTATTTGTCAATGATAATCAGCTAAAAACTGAAGAATCAGAAGACGATAGTCAAGGAGATAGTAGAGAAACGCAAAAGGCCATTGAACAGATGCTAGAAATGAGCCATACTATGTTCAAGCATTTAGTTGCGTTAAACACCTATACTGAACCGTTTTTGTCAATGAAGGCTGCAGAACAGCGTGAAGTTATTGAGCAATTACTAGGTATTACTTTGCTAAGTGAGAAGGCAGAAGCACTTAAACTACTAATCAAAGATACTAAAGATAGTATTCAACAAGAAACATTTAAGATAGAAGGCATTAAAGCTGCCAACGAAAATGTACAAAAAAGCATTGATAGTTTGGGCATTAAAAGTAGTGCATGGGAAACTAAGAAAAACGATGACGTAGAAAACATCGGTAGGGCTATGATGCGTCTTGAAACAGTTGATATTGAAGCAGAGCTAGCAGCACATATTCAACTTAAATTGTGGAATGAACATAATACAAAAATACAAGGTCTTAATAAACAGCGAGCAACATTAGATGCTGCCCTTGGGCAAGCTGAAAAATCTGTTAAGAAGTATGAGAAAGAATTATCAAGTCTAGAAAATAAAAAATGCCATGCTTGCGAACAAGAACTTCATGATCACAAACATGAAGAAATGACCAATGAAGCAGTACAACATCTGAACGAGGCAACAAAATATTACAATACAGTATTTCAAAATTTAGAAAAAATAATAGACGAAATAGGTACAGGTGATATTCCTTTAAGACCTAATACATTTTACGATACTGAAGCAGAAGCATTAGGTCACAAGAACAACTTAGATAGTCTTGAAAAAAGTTTAACTACCCGGGCAGATGAATTAAACCCTTATCAAGAACAAATACAAGAACTTAAAAAAACTGCTATCCAAGAAATTAACTGGATTGTAGTTAATGATTTAACAAAACTTAAAGATCACCAAGAATTCTTACATAAGTTATTAACTAACAAAGATAGTTTTATTCGTAAAAAGATAATTGATCAAAATTTAAGTTATCTAAACAAACGTTTGAGTTATTATATTGACAAACTTGGATTACCACATCAAGTTGTATTCCAAAACGACCTAAGTATTGAGATTACTCAGCTTGGGCAAGATTTAGATTTTGATAATTTAAGTAGAGGTGAGCGTAATCGATTAATTCTAAGTATGAGTTTCTCTTTCCGAGATGTTTGGGAAGGGTTGTATCAAAGTATTAATTTATTATTTGTAGACGAACTTATGGATGCCGGAATGGATGCTGCTGGTGTAGAAGCTGGATTAGCAGTCCTAAAGAAGATGGCCAGAGAACGCTCAAAAAATATATTTTTAATATCTCACAAGGATGAATTAATTGGCAGGGTAAACAATGTACTTAGAGTTATTAAAGAAAACGGTTTTACCAGTTATTCTAATGATGTAGATTATGTCGACTGAAAAATTAGACAAATATAAAGAGTTACATTCAGAATTTATATTGCACTTTGTAAATTTGCATAACTATCATCAAGTGTTTCTAGAATATCCTTCGTATGCAAGCGGTGCAAAAGTTCGCAAAGCTATTACACATATGATAAGATTAGAAAGAGAAATGCGAAAAATTTCAATTGCTGTATCTTCGGAAAATAAAAGAAATGTAAAAGCCGGGCATATGGCAGATAAGAAAGAACGTGCTCGCTTAAAAACTCTGCCAAAGAAACGTGGAAGACCACTTAAAGGAAAATAAAATGTCATCAACACAACAAATTAAAGATCAAATGGAAGCATTCTTATCAGAGGACGCAAAATTTACAGCAGGTAATGCTGCTGCTGGTACTCGTGCTCGCAAAGCATTAGGCGAACTAGCCAAAGCAGTCAAAGCCCGCCGCAATGAAATCACTGCTGAGAAGAATGCTCGCAAGGAAGCCAAGGCAACAAAAAGCTAAAAATAATGGCACACACATTACAAGTTGACTTTATTCAGAGAGTTGCTTCTCAATTTCCAAATTACTTTGCTAGCCAACGTGTTTTAGAAATAGGAAGTTTAAATATCAACGGCACTGTTCGAAATTTTTTTAAAAATTGTGCTTATATTGGTATTGACTTAGGAAATGGCCCAGGTGTTGATTTAGTATGTTCTGGTGAGGATTATAGATCAGAACTACCATTTGGAGTTACTATTAGTACAGAATGTTTTGAACATAATCCAAAATGGGATAAAACGTTTGAAAACATGTTAAATCTAACAGCATCCAATGGTCTAATTATAGTTACAAGTGCAAGTATTGGGCGAGGAGAACATGGTACAAAGAGAACCACGCCAACCGATAGTCCATTTACTTGCGACACTGATTATTATAAAAATTTATCAATTAAAGATTTCACCGATAAATGGAATTTTGAAGAAATTTTTAAACAATATAGATTTGAATACACCAATGCCCACTGCGACTTATATTTTGTCGGAGTTAAAAAATAATCAATGACTTGGTATCATAAAGGTGTTATAGTTACAGAACTGCCTGAAGATTGCGTGGGATTTGTTTATCTTATCTCATGCAATACCACAGGCAGGCTCTATGTTGGAAAAAAATTAGCAAAATTTAGTAAAACGACCTACAAGACTGTAAAGTTAAAGAACGGCACAAAAAAGAAAAAGAAGATCCGAAGTAAAATTGAATCGGATTGGCAAGATTATTATGGCTCAAACTTAGAACTTAACAAAGATGTTGAGTTATTTGGTAAAGAAAACTTCACAAGAGAAATATTACATTATTGTAAAAGCAAAGCAGAAACATCGTACATTGAGGCCCGTGAACAATTCGACCGCAAAGTATTAGAATCAAACGAATACTATAACGGACAAATCTCTGTCCGTGTCCATGGCTCCCACATAATTAAAAAACTTTAGGCTCAGTTAATCGGTATAAAGCTCGCACCTGCTAAGTTCTGGTGCCCGGAAACCTGGATTTTGGATCACAGGGAGGGAAATCTCTTGCCGATAAGAGTACTCAACTACTACCCGAAAGGATGT